>Ga0209611_10000443_pt1 | contig 60946 bp, 51 predicted proteins | sample S1TSphgellanicum_3_FD_187693 | JGI IMG/M metagenome (GOLD analysis project Ga0209611, IMG submission 187693) | Host-associated microbial communities from peat moss isolated from Minnesota, USA - S1T2_Fc - Sphagnum magellanicum MG (SPAdes) (version 2) | ecosystem: Host-associated > Plants > Peat...
ATGTGGGATCTATATTGATTTTTAAGTGATTTCTGCTGCTGAAAATTCAAATAAATTTCAAAAAACCAGGTTTTGGAAGGAAAAATCAGCTGAAAACGTGATAACACTTGAAGGCTTATCATTCAATTCAAGCATAATTTCTTCCATATTTGGCTGTTCAAAAAACCAATACATACATTGCAAAATAATGTTCACATGTTGAGTTTCCGTACTTTGTAATTGGTTCACACTTGGGCCAACGGCACAAATCACACTAGTATATGTTACTTAATGTTGGCAAGCTCCCAAATTTACAATGTTAAATGTAGGGTTTTAATTTTTGATACCCAAATTCAAACTATCACTTTTTTTTGTTGGAATTAGCACAAAAATTGAATTGTGGAACTAACCTTTGGCTAGAACCAAAATTGAAATTAAAACTTTGAAAATTAAATTATTTTAAAAAAAGTCAAATTATCTAGAAATTATTTGTTTGAAATGTCAAAATTCAAAGAAAGTACAAAAGAGAGAAAATACAAAAACTGGCGGAAAGTTAGGAGCTTCTTCCTTTAAGCTAGTATCATTGCAAAGTATGTATCCAATAATTGACAACATTCTATCCTATAATTTGGTGGAACATTATCTCTCCCCATTTTTGCAAAAAGAAGCAATAAATATTTATATGAAAGGTCTCATTATATTAGGGGTTCAAAGTCCAGAGAACCTACCAAAGACGCTGCCTAAAGCAGCCTGGTAAGGCACCCTCCAAATAAATTATGGAATTTCTCCAAGGTTGTTACCAGTATTGATCAATTATTGCTTTTTCTAAAAATAACTGTTGGGTAGGTTATTTTTTTGAATTTAAGAAATCACACAGGTTATCAATATCAAATTTTTTGAGTGATACCCATTGGTTATGCATGAGAGTAGGTTATCAAATAACCAATTAATAACCATCAGTTAACATGTCGATTATACATTGATTATAATTTTTAAAAATTATTAGTCCTTAAAAATTGATAATCTACCTAGATGATACTCAAGTCATCCAAGTAGGTTATTAGATTTTTAAATTCAATGCCAGGCAGTTATCAATTTAAATGGTTATCAAAAAATGAAGACCCGACTGGTGGGTTATTAACAACCAACTTGATAACCGGGTCAAAACTCGATAACTAACCAGTGGCGATCACTGGTGATCATACCCATGGTTGGAGTATTCTATGGACTATGGAAACTCAAATATTTCACCATATGAAAAATATAGTCTTCAAAAAAGCCTCTAAAACCTTCAAGATATTATAACTCTCCAAACTAATCTCAAGTTTCAACACGAGCCACAATATCATCTTTTCAAAAATCTTCATATAAAAATAGACCTATTATTTATTACCTAGGGGCCAAAATCCCTTCAGCTACTATACTCTATAATGAATCTAAACACAATATCCTTTGCCTTGGTAGGCAAAACCAACAAATTAACTAGAGTAGTAGATCTTTGATGCAAATGAAGTATCAAATCATATGCCACCCCCTTACTTATTTGTAAAGCTTTTAAGTTCACACATTTTAGGCTAAGTATGTTTTAAGTTTTCTTTTGGTTAGATGTGTTTGAAGATCACCTATTTATGAGCATAAAATCCAAACTACTTTTAACATTAAGGTGTTTTAGATTCAAGTGAATGCGCATAGTCCTTGCCTACCTACTACAGTCATGGCCCAATAACCGGAGATTCTCATCCATAAATTTAAAAGAAAGCTGGTTTTTCATCCACAGATTTTTTTTAAAAAAAAGCTGATTTTGTTCAATCAATAAAATAGGTGTGGATGGCCATCCATAAAAGCAAAGAAAAGCTGATTTTTTTCATCCATACAATCCAAATGCAAAGAAAGCTGGTTTGCTTGTTCATCCATGAAATAGATACCACTGTGGAGACATACAATAGGTGCCTGTGTAATGCTCATCCATAAATCCAATGGACACTGGTTTATTCATCCATAAAATACACTGAAATCCAAAGGAAGCTGACTTGTTAATTCAAAACTTAGGTGTGATGCTCATCCATAAATGCAAAGAACAGCTAATGTGTTCCATCCATAAAATTAGGTACCTTGACACTCATCCATTAAATGCAAAATGAAAAAGCCGGTTTGCTTGTTTTCATCCAACAAATACTTACAAACACTCATCCATAAAATGCAAAATGAGAAATCTTGTTGGATTTTTTTCATCCATAAAATCAGGTACAGATGCTCATCTGTAAAATGCAAAATGAAAAAGCTGGTTGGACTGTTTTCATCCAACAAATGGGTACAGATGCTCATCCATAAAATGCAAAATGAGAAAGATGGTTGTTTTCCATCCATAAAATCAGGTACAGATGTTCATTTCATAAAATGCAAAATTAGAAGCTGGGTTGCATTTTTTTCATCCATAAAATAGGGCACAGATGCTCGTCCATAAAATGAAAAAAGAGAAACCTGATGTGCTTTTGTTCATCCAAACAAATAGGCACAGATGCTCATCCATAAAAGGGGAAAGGTGGTGTGCTTGTTTTCATCCATAAAATAGGGCACAGAAGCTCATCCATAAAATGCAAAATAAGAAAACTGGTATGCCTTTTTTCATCCATAAAATAGGGCACAAAATGCTCATCCATAAAATGCCAGATGAGAAAGCTGGGATGCTTGTTTTCATCCATTAAAAATAGTCACACAGATGCTCATTAATGAAATGCAAAATGAGGAAGCTGGGTTAGCTGGTTTTCATCTATAAAATAGGTCTAGATTTCTCATCCATGTTTGTTCATCCAAGCAATGCCAGAATACCATACGCCAGAATAGGAACCATCTCTCTTCCCCTTTCCTTTACACAACAGCAATTGCATCTTTGATCCAAGGAGCAGCACCATGTTTGGATCCAGTAGCTGTGAGTGACACATTTGATTTCCAATTCTTCACACCTTGTATGATCCATTTTTACATGTATGAAAGAATTGTCATTAATTTATCTGTTCCTCTTTTCTGTTGCAGATCACCCTCCTCTCTCCTTCCCTCCTCTTCTTCTCATGTTTTTCCCTTGCTAGTAGATTCTCTACATCTTTTGGTTGCTCTTTTGTCTCTGTTGTTTTGGTGAATACCAGATTTGGGTCTTCTGTTTAGATGCCTCTGTATGCTTGTTCCTTTGTCCCTCTCTGTTCAGGATGTGTTGGTAGGTAAGTTATATCTCCGTGATGATCTTCTTCTTAACCCTGTTTTTTTTCTTTTGTGTGTGTGTGTATGTTGGGTGGGTGGGATTTCCTTCCGATTTTGTGGTAAATTGCTGAACGTTAGTCTTGATATCTCTCTTGGTCGCGGATGATAGTGGACCCACTGTGATGTTTACTTCATTTTGTGTTTGTGAAATTCCTCATTTCTGTGGCATCTGCATTCACATTTTTCCGTTGCACAGTTAGTTGATCTTACAATCACAGTTGCTCGTTTATGTTGTTTATTGAAGCATGCTGAATGATGGATGGTATTGTAGTAGACATTCTCTTCACTTGGGTTGCTTCATCATTAGATTCACACATCTGTGGAATTGATGTCATTTTTGCTCTCTTGAGTTTAATTGCTTGAAGCAGGTGTCCCATTTTCAATTCAGCCCTTTTTCCCCCAGCCTCAGTGTCTTCAGTGTCAATCACTAGAGCTCTATAGTCATCAACAATATTCTCTGTGCACATGAACTTTAGGGTTAGGTTTGTTGATGATAATGGCATCTGGTGGTCCACCCATCCTATGCTTTGCATCTGAAGCTGCTGTACTTTTGTGTGCTTGAGTCATTGTTTTTCAACTTGATCTATATTTGTGAACTAGGTTTGTCAAAACATGAAGATGAGCTTTCAATTCATGTAAGTTCCATCATCTCTGTGATTCTCAATTCCTTTCTTCTTGGCCTTCATTCTTCTAATCTCTCATCTCTCTGGCATTCATGTCAGGTTTGTAAAAATCATAGCTTTTAAAATCCTGATGGTGTTTTGTTTTGCTATTTGGTCACAGCCTTTGGGGCATCCTCAACTAGTCCATTTGGTGGCACACCTGTCTCCTCATCGAATCCTTTTGGGACAAACATGAATCCAGTGGGGATGCCAACAAGCAATCCCTTTGGGGCAGAGGTGGCATTAGGAAGTAGCACTAGTACACCATTTGGTGGGCAGACAGGAGGAAGCTCTACCTTTGGAAGTGGGACAGCAGCAACTGCAGCTTTTGGGGCCACTCAACCTTCCACAGGTGAGGCCTCTCTCTTCTCTACCGGTGCCTTTGGCAGCTTATCCCTTGATCCCTGCAATTGGCAGCAATGCTGTTGCATTTGGAGGTGCTAATGTTATTCATGTTAGATTTCAGTGTTATGTGATACTTGTGAACTGGCTCTTGTCATTGTTTTAAACCTGGGAAAGAGTTGTGGATGCAGCTTGTAAAGGAATTTACAATAGTGCAGTTTCCATTTGTAACAATTTATTGGTGCATGCCCATGACTTGTGTGTTTTTTGGAAAGAGAAGTTTTAGTGCCTGAGAGGCTGAGATTCCCCAGTTTCACTTCTGTTTGCAGCAGCTCCTGTATTCATCCATGGTGGGTCAGACACCACCACACAACAACAAGGAAATCCTGTTGGATCACCATCTTTTGGACAGACACAGCCTGCATTTGGATCTAGTCAGCCATTTGGATCAACCACTCCTAGTAGCTGTGGAACATCATCAACATTGCTGTTTGGTTCCAAACCTGTCCCAATGTTTGGTGGTGGCACATCAACACTGGCATTTGGTGTGCCTTCAACTCCCACTTTTGGGTCAAATACAGCATTTGGGGCTTTCACACCTAACTTTGGGAGCTCATCAGCAGTCAGGCAGACCACACCTACATTTGGAGGAATCTCCCGACAAGCTCCTACCTTTGGAAACACTATTCCTTCTACTGTCTTTGGAGCTCAATCTAATCCTAGTTTTGGTGCGTACCTTTAGTTATTTTGGGATTGAAAAGCTGCATTTTTGGGGTGTATCTTTCTGTTTGCATGTTTCTCTTTCTGTGCACCACTTCTTGTCATGACTTTGATTTGGAAATGTGTACTACAAATTTGTGCTCTTGGAATGGAACTGTGTTTTTTTCCGCTGAATTCTGAATTCCAACAACTTCCTTGAATGTTCATGGTGCAGGTGTAAGCCCAACCCCAACATTTGGAGGTGGTTTTGGCTCACCACAATTTGGAGGCCCACAACGTGGGGGCAGTCGAACAGCATCATACACAGTCACCAATGACATGGATACTGGAATTGGTGGGCAAGTTGGGAAATTCATGGGCATCTCTGCCATGCCTGCTTACAAGAATAAAAGCCCTGAGGAGTTGAGGTGGGAAGACTACCAAGCAGGTGACAAAGGTACTCAGTGGGGTTTCGTCCAAGAAGATATATGGTATTCCCTGTTTCATCTGCATGGCAATGTGTTTAATGAAGTTGACTGTCATTGATAACAATACAAAAAGCTGCCATAACCTTGAATTCTCCCTGTCAGGTGGCATGACTCAGCCTTCAGCTACCAACACTTTTGGAACCCAAGCAGGAAGTACATTGGGTGGACTAACTGCTGGCATTGGTCAGATTTCCACTCCGAATCCCTTTGCACCATCCTCAACATCTGGCTTGTTTGCACCCAAGGCTACATTTGTTGGTGCAGCAGTGCCTGCTACAATGGCCTTTGGCACAATATCAACTTCTGGGGCTACTACTACATCATCACCTTTTGGAACATCAGCTTCAACCCCTATTTTTGGACAATCAACCTCAGCCCCCACCTTTAGCATGGGAACTACCTCCTCAATCTTTGGGCAAACTTCCACACCACTCTTCGGATCTTCCACATTTCGATCGTCAACACCTGCATTCAACACCTCCATGTTTAGCAGCTCTACACCAGGATTCAGCTCAACGCCTGCCTTTGGTACAGCCTCCCCTGTACCTCAGCTTTTTATTCTGGATCATCAGTGATTGTGTGACACTTTGTTATGAGCACATACACTGTACTGTGTTACCTTCAAAGTGCTGTTGGTGGAGTTTTCTCTGCAATCTCATAGATATTATTGGAAACACAGCATCAGCAGGTGCTGGTGGTCTGTTTTCAACTCCTGCAAGCTCTCAGGCGTTTGGAGGAACCTCAGCACCTACTTTTGGCGGAGCATCTGCACCGGCTTTTGGGTCCAACTTATTCAGCAGCAGTATGTCAGGATCCATTTTTGCACAGGCAAATCCAACAGGCTTAACCCAGTCCTTGGTATGTCACAACCTCTCATTGCCAACCCGATTTGCAGTTAAAGTTGAAGAGCACAAGTGCTTTTGGTCCATGCTGTAGAAGTTGTGTCAGAAACTCCATCATAGGAGTTCAGCATTTTGTGAAGCCACAGATGAAAGGAGTATGTTGCAGTTTCAAACTCTGTCAGTGACCTTGTGATTTGTTCATGTATATCTAAAGAAGTTTATTGGTCAGAGTGTTATTAGTAGAAGGGCTGATATTTTTTTGGGCTTGTTTCTTGCTTGCTTCTTATGGGCTTTGCAGCCCTCCTCAGTGGCTGCCACCTTCGGATCAACTTCAGCAGGCCAGACACCTGCATTTCATTTTTCAAGTTTTCAATCTGCACAGCAAGGTCAGCTGAATTTCTCTGGTTGTTGAGTTCTGTCGTTATGAAAGAGACAAAGAGGGAATAGTTATGAGAGGGCTAGAATTGCAAAAAATGTAGAATCAATTGTCATGTCCTGGGTTTAGGGCAACATGTGATAGGTAGACCAAACTGCATTCACAACACTCACACCTTTTTATGCTAGATGAAGATCTCATTGTGTTCTTGACATTGTATATTGTAGGCTGCCTGATGTAGTGTCTGATGTCATAATTGGAATGGGAGGTGTAGATGATAATAAATGTGGCTGACTCCTGGAAATTGCTCTGTGATACAAGGGTCTAGTCTATTCAGCAATACACCATCTCCAGCATTCAATCAACAGATTGGGTTTGGCCAGCAACAGTGAGTTTCTTTTTCTTGAAGCTGTGTGCCATATTTCATGAGATCTTGCTATTTTGGTTCACAAGGCTCGTCCTTATTGCTCTGTAATTGTTCCACAGTAATTGGAGATCTCTGCTGATTTGTGTTTCTGCACTTTCTGTGATACACTTTAGTCACACTACTTTGCATGTTTGTAATGGGAACTGAGCATGGGGTGGTGTCATGCAAATAATCTTAGAATCCTGCATGCCACCTGTGCTCTGCTTCTTGCTTTCATTTACTAAGCAAAATTGTGGCATGGACCCTTAAATATTGCTCACATTTTACAGGCCCACCCAGAATCTGATGATGGCAACATCCACTGTAACTACATTGCCTTCTATGCCGCAAATGTTGATTGGCCAGAGTGCTGTTGCTGGCCCACCTGTACAGTGTGCGATATCAAGTATGCCAGTATGTGACTACAAAATTCTTTCTATCACACATGGTACTTGTCAAGTGGTATTTTGGTTTCTTCTTCATCTGTCATCAGTTGTAATCTTGTGTCAGCATGTTCAGAATGGTCTGGATGTAGCAAATGTTTCTGTGAGATGTCTCCTGATTTCAACAGTGGAGGGAGAAATACCTTAAGGAAAAATTCTGATTTGAGTCTTGTTGAAGCAGGTGTCAGACAAGCTGACACCAGTGAAGATGAATTCTTTGTTGACACCGAGGCACATCACCCAACGAACCAAGGTTCGCATGCACGCAAGGAGATACCATCCTAAGAAAGACAATCCAAAGGTGAGCATCTTCCTATTACTGGGTATCGTGTGAATTGAATTTCAACTATGGGATTCATAGTCTTTATGGGATTGGTGTTCTCATTGCTTTCTACGGTTCAGGATAGCAAATCAGAATAAACCTGAATCCAGAATCCTTGAAGACCCATTGCACTGGGCTAGTTGGACTAGTGTTGCTGTTTCCATTGCTTTTGTCTAAGCTTGTAGGATTCTGGGTTCAGCCTTGTGTTGTTCAACTAAGGGATTTCTAAAATCAGCTTCTGCAACTGCTTCACTCTCTATTTACTATCTCTCAGTTGGATTTGTTGATATGAGTCCAGCTTACATTTGAATGCCATTTTGAAGGTTGTTCTGTTTATGAGCTTTCTGCATTTGAATTCTGCACATTGGAACCTGTGCAGGTTTCATCTTTCAGTGATGGTGAAGAAATGCCTTCTACTCCAACAACAGATTTGCTGTTTGTTCCCCGGGAAAGTCCCCATTGTTTGTTTATTCAGCAACCGGACCAGTCTTTAGCTTCTACAACTATGGCCAATGACACTCCTGATCTTACAGAAATTGCCACACCTACACATAGAAACAGTGGGTATTTTGAATTCAGGGCAGATCTTTCATTGTGGTGTGTATTTTGCATTGATTTGTTTTCACTTGCCTCCCTATTTGCTTTCGAAAGGTGAAGTGGAGAATCTCCCAAGTGGATCTTGGTGGATATACTCCTGGAGCATAAGGTGCATGTTATTTGAGGGCAGGAAACATGATTGTGCTGGTTTCATGCAGATTTGATTTCAGATGAGGAGACAATGGGTGGTAGCTCTACTCCTCCATCTGTTCCAGAAAGTGAGTTTTTCCATTTCTCCTAAAACCCACGCTGCCCATGATGTGATAGGTGACAGATCTTGTAGCAGTTGTAGTGCTTCATTAGTGTGCTGATTTTTTCACCTGAACCTTTCAGGTGTAGATTTCAGTAACCAGAAGAGACATGATATCATCACAGGAAGGTCTGTGCTCACTGATGACAGATCTCTGTTATTACTTCAAGTCAGAGCAACAGGTTACAAACATTGCCAATGGGTAGTTTTACATAATATTCTCTGAGAAAGGTTTGTGGTCCCTGACAATAGAACTCTGTCCTGATGTCAGGTCCTCCCGACAGCTGGCCAAGCCCAGAAATGAGGGATATACATGTAGTTCAGGAGGCAATCCTGGAGCGTTCCTCAAAGTCAGTTGAAAGGTCGTTTGTGAAGCAGGTTCCTAAGACCAATGGAGTACGGGAAGAGCATAACCACAGGGGAACTGGTTACATTTCTATCACTGGTCATCGTGCAGGAGAAGCTGCCATTGCATATGAATATGGTGCTGATGTTGAAGCCTTGATGCCCAAACTTCGTCACTCCGATTACTTCACGGAGCCACGGATTCAGGAGCTTGCTGCTAAAGAACGTGCAGAGCCAGGCTACTGCAGACGAGTGGTTGACTTCGTTGTGGGACGAAAGGTAGTGTGCATTCTTCTATCTGAACTTCTAACTGGAATTCTTCCTCAAGTGAGATGAAGCTGCTGAGTGTAAATGAATTGCTGGTCCTGCTCCATTGCACCTGCATCCTGGCAATATAGCTTGCCGGGTAGCCCTGCCCAGCCCTATGGCTACCTAGCAAGTGGTTGGAGGTCAATTGGTGGGAGTTTGTTTCTTTTGAGGATTCAGGAATGGAGAAATATTTGTTAAACCACATTACAAAATGGTTGGAAATTTTTATCCAACTTTTATGCTCCATGTTGCAGGGTTATGGGTCTGTCAAGTTTCTAGGAGAGACAGATGTGCGGCGGCTGGATCTAGAGAGCATTGTCCAGTTCAACAAGTGTGAAGTTGTTGTATACATGGACAAGAGCAAGAAGCCAGCAGTGGGGCAGGGACTGAACAAGCCTGCTGAGGTCACTCTCTCAAATGTAAAATGTGTTGACAAGAAAACAGGGCAGCAATGTTTAGACAGGTCTGATGTTGAGAAGTTCGAGAAGCGTTTGAAGAAGAAGACTGAGGAGCAAGGGGCAGAGTTCATCTCATACCACAGTCTGAAGGGAGAATGGAAATTCCAAGTGAAACATTTTAGTTGGTATGGACTGCAGATTAAAAAATCTGAGGGTGACATCCTTGGTAAGGCTCAAGTCTTGGCAGGTATGATGACCACCATGCCAAGATTTTAATTGAAGTGAAGTTGGGCAGGAAGGAGTAAAAAGGTTTGTGTTAACTTACTTTGCACCCAGAGTGAACTCTGCTTGAATATTGCATCTCTAGACAGATGAAACCTTCTCTTTCCAGTTGTGGTTGAAGAAAATCACTTGGGATTTTAAGCTCCATTTGTCCTATATTAAATTGATACATGTCTGATACAAATTATGGTGCTGTATCTATGGCTCCAACTAGATAACTCCAAGCAAATGATGACAACAGAAGACATAGTTTCTTGCAAAGTCACTGATGTCATTTCACAGGATCCATGAAGGAGTGAGTTCATCTATCCTTCTGCTCAAGGTCCCTCAGATCTTTAGTGTTTGGTGCAAACTGTTGAAAATGGGGATCATTTGCAAATTGTTGTGAATGGGTTATCAGAGACTAGTCCTGATTGTTGTTGGTGCATTTTTTATGCACCCTTTAAAGCATCCTACAGCAACCTAATTGACACACAGGAACACATGTCTGTAAGGAATTAGACATGGTTTCCTGTAATGTCTTTTGATCTTAATAAGTCAATTCTTCCTTGGCATTTGTCTTTGCATCTTTCACAAACTGCTGTTAAACATGACTGAACCCTGGTATTTTTTCTGTTGGCCCTTTCGCACGTTCTTGTTGGGAGTTTCTGAGATGTATCACAACTTAAATCCAGACCCTTTTGTTAGGGAAGTTCATTTTGGTCTAGTTTCCCCCCTGATTCTCTACAGATATTGAATCCCAGAACTCCAAAAGAGGAGACAACCCTGTATATATATAAACAAGGATTGAAATCCATCCACAAAAAGTACAAGGCATGTCTAAGCAAATGTAAATATATGAAAGGAAAACCAAGACAATCAGAGCAGTAGTAGTGAAGTGGAAGATGTAATGTTAAAAGGGCATCTGCTGTCACAAATCAGCTAGTGATGGATGTGCACTAGTTGGTATGTGTGGAAGAGATAAAGAATTGTGATTTAAGTGTGATAACTTGTTGAAGCATTGTGATGGCTTGTGCACATTAGAGGGCTAATGACATTTGTTGCCTATAATAAGACATAAGCATTGAAGGTATCAAGGTGGTTGGTAGATGGTGAGCTATACTAGCATGCACACAAGTAAAAAAGGAATCAAAATGAGGATGGAAACAATTGTAAGTTTTTATGGTAAGGGGAATGAAATCATCTTTTGGCACTCATTTTATGTAGGATCGAGTCTTGTCTTGAACGACAACTATTACTGCGTGTGTTGTCATTGTTGAAGCGCGTTACACCAAATTTGCACAAATTGGATTGGCAATGATAACATCCACCAATGTTTGAAAACCATTTCTAGTGATGACAATATCCACTCATCTTTATGTATGGTCGGGGAAAAGGTGGGAAACCTCTCTTTGTACATGAGCTCCACTTTTTAACATTATGGTTGTAACAATATCTCAAAATGTATCATAGGTTGCAATGTGGTCACTCCTGCACGGGCAATGTAGTAAATGAATACCCAAATCATCAATGGTATGACCACACTAACATCGTGAAAGATGTGGGACCATAGGATGTGGTATACCAAAAAAAATATGGAATGTTGTAAAAAAGTGGGTAGAAGAAAAATCAAATGAAAGGGTGCTAGGACAAACTAATAATCAAGCCCTTGTTGTTAGATTTGCACATGAGTGGAGACATGTTCACATAACATTCAAAAGAACATTTGCTAGAAGTGAAGTAAATTTTTAGTCGTGTAATTGGTCCATAAAAAAAAACTACATTTAAAGATAGGATTGCACCATTAGATTCTTAAAAGGTAAGATGTGTGATCAAATTACCTCAAGTGACATCATACAAATATCTCATAGTGCTACTTAAAAAGGATAAGTACCGATTTTTACATGTGCCATCACGTCAAAAAGAATAGGGTGATCATCCTATTGGAAACAAAAAACTAATGCAGGAACAATCAAAGTTCAACATCATAAGAAGGCGAGGGTAACACGTCGAATCACTAAAGGAAGGTGTAACCCCTTTGAAGAAGTAAGAAGAATAACTTAATAACAAACCAAATGGCCCACTATGGTGCCAAAGGATCTTGACCCTAATAGCTTTTCCATCATAGCTATGGTACAAACATCAAACTCAATATAACATTGTAAAATACTTGGTGATGAAAATACAGTAGGCTATAGGTAGCCCAATCATGGGGCATAACAAAACAAAAGCATCGCAAAAGTTGCATGGGGATCTACAAGCATAAGAAGGTTAACGATCATGTTAAGGTCTTTTAATATGAAGGACTTCACAAATGGCAAAAAACCCACTAGAACATTTAGAATATGAAAACTAAATTCAAGTTCAAGAAAAGTTGGAGGAAGTGAAATAGATCGGTCTAACCCCTATGGAGACTAGGCTACACACATCGCCGGCTACACACTTCGTCGGCTATAGTGAAAGTTTTAATGCTCCAAACTCTTCCTATGATCATAAAAACACCAAGTACCATAATATCGATAAATGGGGGGAGGTTAACCTTAACCAATGGATGAAAATGGTGAAGGGTCGTAATGGTCTCAACTGATGGGGCTGCAAAAGTGTTAACGGCCGATGCATGCACTGCATAAACATACTCCCCTACATGAGCAAGTGCCCGTTTGTGATGCAGTTGTACTAATGGAGGTGGAGTAAGATATGGTGCCATCTCTAAAAATCTTTGGGAAGCCAATGCATGTGCTTTAATTGTATGTTCTTCTTGTAATTTCTCCCAGTCCCTACCATGAATTGATGCAAATGGGTGTGAATCTCTTAGTGGCCTTCCTCATCACCCCATGACGAAAATGACAAACACCAAGAATGGAAGAACAAACATGCATGCCCACATATGTTTACCATGGAGTGGGGGCATGGTAAACCAAGATGGAAAGCATCAATGACATCTAATGATGCAATCCATGTCCAAGCCAAAGAAGGAAGAGAAGACGATAATGCCAAAGGCATCAACACCTCAAAAATTGATGATGGCCTACGTGCGGTGCATGATGTTTAGTGATGTGTAAACTTGTTCCTACTACATATAAATGACCAAAACCAAAACAAGGAACATGCAAACATTTTTGATGGGATGGATAGGCCCTTGGTTAAGGTGTAGATGATTGAAGAATAGCTCATGGTTAATGAGGTAGATAAGGTGTGAAATGTGAAGACAAATTAGGTGCAACTAAAGAGACTAGATGAAACAAAATAGATGCGATGGGAATCATCAGGTGAGGGGTCAGAGATGTTTCATGACAATCCATACATGTCATCAAGATATCAGAATCCTTTTGGGATACCCATCAATGTTTTGACAACGATGAAATTATAGGAAAAGGACATTTCACTCCTACTAGGGTTTTCTTTTCCCACCCACATACGCTTGTAAAAACTAAAAGGGCTATGGCTATCCTAGTGTATGGCTGGTGATCATGCAAGCAATAAAAAAAAAAGAATGTTAAAATGAAAAAAATCTTGTAAACTAATGAATGGAAAAGGAGTACTAAAATCAAGTTAAGGTTTTGTACAAAATTTTGTTAGAATGTGAAGAGTGGTAAGTGTAGGAAATGATGGCCTTCTCGTTGCCCTAAACCCTCTTCCTATGTTTTATGGTTAGAGTTTCTTGTGTTTTGTCACGTGTGCATTCTGTTGTCACAGTTGGTAACAATAATTCCTAATGTTTATGTAAGTAATCATGCCTAAATCCATGAGTAGGACCAAGGATAAACTTCCTGAACTATTGTAAGATGCAAGCATAAAGTGTTTAGATCTTACCCCAAATCATTGGTGTTCTTTAGGGCATATATAAAGTTATTCATGTTTATATTAATTAATGATGGGGTGTGCACACAAGGTTTTTTTGAGGGAATAATTGATTGGCTCATCATTAATTTTTTTGTAACATCGGGCATTCCCCGAATTTAGAAGCCTAAATAGGCTTTCCTCCCCAAAATAAAAGTTTGTTTTTTCATGCTTCCCTTCAACATTGCCTTTTACATATTATATACATGGAAGTTGAACTGTAGTTAAACAATATGGTTTTAAAATTGTGGCATTCTTGGGAATGTCTTAGGGAACACATTGGGAACATTTTTGGACCATGATGGGAACATCTTGGAATCCACCTTTGCCCTTAAAAAAACTTTAAAAAAAAATTAAACCCCTTTAAGCCTTCTCAGTGGTTGCATGAAATTTCTATTTACAAAATTATTTGTCACCCATCTCTTCCCCCTTTAAAGACAACCAAACTTCCCCCATGCCACCCAAGAAAAAAACCGCATTGAAAAGGAAAAAACAAATTCTCAAACCCTCATGTACCAATAATGCATTCAAACCCCCATACCCAAGAACAACCTTGTTGAAGAAGGGAAAAAATTAAATACTCCCTCCCCCTCCCCTTTCCCTAGATTTCTATTTATAATTTTATCCCACCCGACCTAACTTTTAAAGGAGAAAATTTGTTGTAGCCTTATCCATTAAGCCTTATCCATCAACCCCTTATACCCATTTATAAGGAATTCTCACAATGCCTTTGCAAGACAAAACCAACAAAAAAATTGATTAGCATTCATACTAAAGTCAACATTAATTAAATTGCTACATCCCTCCCCCCCCTCCCCACCTTCTTGTCTTATAGGCTTGTCACCCAAATACATCATAAGTTGGCACAAAATTTCAAGTTGAGGGTCAAAGTGGAATTATACCTTGCATGATGTACAAAAATAATATTAGACAATGTAGAATTACACCTTGCATGACTTACAAAGACAATATTTTACATGTCAATTTGCAATAGTAATTGATTAAGGTGCAAAATTTTGCAATGCCACCATTTAATGTAAATCATTAACAATTTGGTTTATGGTTAGGTATCACTCCCCTCCCTATAGTATACTTTGTGCCTTTCTGTGGGGGCTACATCCAAATGGCACTTTTTCCTAGGACTTCCAAGTGGGAGTCCCAAAACTGGGACTTTTGCTATTCTAAAACTTTGGATTCTCATATCTTCTTCAAATCAAATCCTTTTTTAGCATGCGAGGGCAATATTTTATATCCCTCAAAAAAGCTTTCCAATGGTGTATTGTATACTCTAATTGGAGATAATTTGACCCCTAGTCTAAGGGGATTTGTGATTAGGAGTCAAGTTTCCAATTTGACTCTTGACCTTTTTTTTTATCATAACTCATGCATTTCAAATCTAAGTGGACAATGTGAGGGCACTTTAAACATTTGAACTTCAAAACTTTCCAACGATGTCCTAAGGGCCCAATTTGGTGTTTGTTTACCTTTTTAACTAAGGTTTAAACATTTGAGACTTTCACACAAGTGCAACTCCCAAGGTGCGAATGCACATGGGTGTCATTAGGCTCCAGCTTTTGCACCCTCCCCCATTTGTGAGAATGTGTTTCACACTTGAACACATTCTCTTGATCTCATAGGCCCTTACACTGTAGACTTAATCGCGAACCTAATGTTGAAGTAGCAACAACATGACATGCCATTTGGAAACAAGATGTTAAATTTTTATGGCAATCCATGATTTTTTGTGGCACCATAAATTTTTATGCATTTTGAATTTATGGCAGCAATATTTGTCATGGCATCCCATAATATTATGTGCCATGAGGTTTTCAAATCATGAATTCACATGCATGTGTATGTGTACTAAATAATCTATTATTAACTTGTAATTATGATTGTAATATTAATGGTCATTTTGAAAAAGGTGACACATGATTTCTTGAATTTTTAACTAATTAACACATTAACTTAAGTTAACATACCTATTAAGTTGATAATTATGTATGTAAACTACTTAATAAAAACCTATTTTGTATTATAAATTACTTTGTAACTTACTTAATTAAACATAAGAAATTTACTACATTTAATATGTTTAAATATACCTAAAATAGGTTATTTTACTAATAGGTTGATTTAGGTAGGTAAGCTTAGGTTCCTAGCTTTAGGTTATTTACCAAATCAATTTAAGTAACCTCATTACAAGATATTTTATCAAGTTTATAATCACTTTAAGATTGTGCGACTAGATGTAACTATGATGCGACATTATTATCCTGGGTTAATTTATTTTTTAGCTTAAAAATGCTTAGGTTAACTTAGGTTAAGTTAGTAAGTAGTATAGGTTGACAAATTAATTCATCTTAAATCGACCTAAGGAGTTTTAGGTTTAAGTTAAATTGGTAGGTAGTAGGTAGGTTGACCTAGGTCAACTTAAGGTGGCCAAGGTTAATTCAAGGCTAAAAAATTTGAGCTTTATAATTTTATATTAAATATAATTAGTATAAAGAATGTGGTAGTGCAATGGATGAAAACTTGAACCCCAAAATGAAAGTGAGGGGTTCAAATCTTCATTCTTATAACTTGTGAAACCTAAGCCACTTGGTTTAGGTTAAGTAACTTAATCTAGGTTTCTTGGGTTAGGAGTCCAACATTGTTTTTTAATTTAGGCCACCTAGCTTAGGTTAGGTAACGTAGGTTGCCTAACATAAATAGCTAATTTAACTAGGTTAAATTAAGTTGATTTTTGGCTAGGCGAGCTTGGCTATGTTAAGTTACGTAACCTAGCTAGATTCAACAAGGTTGATTTTTGGTTATGTTAGCTACATGGTGTAAATTAGGCAAACTTTTGGTCATGTGCAATGATTCATAACATGTTTATAAATTTTTGACACATGTCATTTGTCCATCAATGCGTCTTTTATAACATTTAATTGAATAAAACGACTAAGTTGAGATGGCATGCACTTTACACATCATACCAAAGTTAATGATGACATGGAATTTCATTATTATAATTATTAAACTATATTAAAATCCTAGTCGTTAAAATGACTTGGTTTTGCAACTAAACATCCTTTACAACTAAATGGGTGAAACAACATGGGTTTAATAACTCATTAGTCATTTGTTGCATATGTCTTTCTTGATTAGTATGTAGATGTACATGTTAGTTGCAAAACCCGAAATGTGTTGTTTTATTCACAAGGTTCATACACATGGATTTTTTACACTTTGGCTTCACAATCACGCCTATATATTTGGTTCAATTATCAATAACTAGTTGTAATTATCAATTACATTTAGGACAAAATTGTCAAAGGACAACCATATGATTGGAATAATAAAAAAATTTACGAAACATATATTTTTTGCCAATGAACCCCATGTAAACCAATTCCTACATCAATCGATTTAAAAATGTGTTACTTTCATCCCCACCCATATATTTATCTACCTATTTACCCTTCTACTTTCCTACTTACCAACATTTTAGGTAGGTACCTACCAAACCCCACCTACATGGCTACACCCACCTCAATAGACCCGCAATGGTTGAAATTGATGAAAAAAAAATAAAATGAAGGTATTGCATGGAATTTGGTCTTGTTCATTTGAACAAATAATTAAGGGAAAAATTAAAATATTTGTCACGACCTATATAAGGGTATTATGTATAGACATTGGTTTTAAACATGACATTTTAATGTGTTTTAAGGGTATTACATAAACTTTTAAAAATCTATCTGAAACCCCCTAATGAGGGTATTATAGGTGTGCTCCAAAATTGTTTACCATGATCGGCTATTGTAAACCCAACGCATATGTCCATATTCCTCCAATTTAATTTAGGTGCATTTAATGGATGTTTTATTGAAGTTCATAAATCAATTAAGCCTAAATTGAACAATTTAATTTGTTTATTTTAATGTACTTAAACAATGTGGATTAAATTTAACAATGTTATGCTTTTATAATTATTTATGTTATTTAACACTAGGGTTTTAAAATTTTGGGTTATGGAAACAACAAACATTTTTGACTTTTTGCACCTTTTAAGTTTAATTAAAATTAGACCTAATATGTCACAACCTTGACTTTGGGCTCATGACCAAGGCAAAGGCTTACAAAGGTGAGGGCCAAAAGTGAAGCTCGGGAGTCACATTTCATGTTCCTAAAAGTGTAGGAGAGTGTGAGGGAATGAACCCACACATTCCCAAGTGGGCTTTCACTTTGGGAGTTGAAGCTTGAAACAAATCATACATTGGGGGCTTCTAGAAAATGTTTGGATCCTCAAGCATTTTTGACAAAAAAGGATCGATATTTCAGGCGTTGTGAAAGATGTTGTTGGGCTTGGTTGTGAGATGATGTAGAAGCTGAGGATGAAAGACCGGAACATGACCTTAGATGATTTCGAGAGCTCCCAATGGATTGTATCTTGATTTACGAAGGTGCCGTGGGTACCATCATGTTGCACGCGTTTGTTCCATCTGATCAAGCTTCCGAGTATTTTGTTGCAATGGCCAACATGTGGGAATTCCGTGGACACGTCACTAAGACTTATTCCCCTGAAATCAGGATGGCCATGTTTGAACACAGATTCTCCTATAACGATTGTGTCCTTGCCAACTAAGCTTGTAAACCTTGGACGTACCGTTCTCATTTTCCTGGCTTTTTCCCCTTGAGTAGGCCTTTTAATTTTCGATCTTTCTTTAGGTTTTTCCACAACCAGTGAAGCAAAGAATCCCTTCTCACACACATGGCGGAAAACTTGGAGGCCTATGCCAACACTTGGGCCAACAAGTTTGTCGACATTAATTTACACCCTCACTTGGTGTCTTGGCTTCAATAGCTTGAGGATGCGTATCTAAAAGTTTTTTAAATTTAAGGCGCGTCTTGGAAAATAGCCGTTCACTGCTATGGGGGTCACTAAAAACTGTGTTCGCAACACACACGGATCGAAATGTCCTGCATTTTGTGATTTTTTGGTTTATCCAAGGTATTCTTGACTTCCCATCTATTTTCCTTGTTTTTCTTTTTTATCAATTTAAAATTATGTTTGTTTGAATTCTTTACAGGGGATGTGGTGGGTGCGGGGAAATTTGTTTTCCTTGGTTTTAGCTTGTTTTTCTGATCTTGATCGGGGTCCGTGCTCCTTCTGAAATTTTTTTTTGGTTGAACCATTACATGTCGGTCGTCCAAAATCCTTGACATTGCCAATATGGGTGTGTTGTATGTGCAACGATCCACTCAGACGACTTATGTTTGAAGGCGGGATCTCATGGAGCTAATGGGTGATATGTTGGATTCCGCCATGCGTCGAACAAATGTGGCACATTGACGGGAGATTGGTGCAAGATTCGTCGAATGGTTTGAACTAAATAATCTGTTTGGTTATTAGGAGGTAATCGACGAATCAGATCGCGCAAACAACGATAGTGGCTAACGCCATGCGAAAATAGAAGTGTTTTTAATTTCGTAACAACCTTCATAAATGGTTTCAAGTTCATCACCAAAAGTGGGGTCAACTTGTAACAAAATCATTAGGGTGTGAAAGCTTGAAGATGTAATAATACAGAACTCAAAGGGGTTAAATTTTAAGATGAGCGCACACCTTTTGTGGTTCGGGATTTTCATTACGAGGATGTTGCGTCAATGTCAAATTTAAATATGATTTTGTAAACGGTTATTCATTCACTTGTATAACTTGAAGCTCGTAAGATGTGGCCATAGGCAATGCCATAATTTCAAAGAAAGGAAAAAAAATCTTCAATCAAAATCAAATTGGTAATGAATGTGTGGAGGATTCGTTACGTCAAAATGTGTGGTTTTAATTTATAGGTCAAGGAAAATGAAAGAAATGCATAAGTAACAGCCTATAACAATAGTAAAGTAAAACTTTAAGATAAAAAAAAATGAAGGTTGAAGTAAAATTTGTTGAGGGGAAGTGGGAAGAGATGGAAAGGCGCTTTTCCTTCTCCTTCCATTGACCATCAAGTAATGGAACCTTCCAAGGGCCACCAAACATTGAAACCTTTCAAGGGCCACTAAGCAATAGAACCTTCTAAGGGGCATTAAGCATTGCAACCTTCCATTGGCCACCAAGTTGGGATATTATTTCATCTCCTTCTTTTTCCTTTTTTTTAAAGGGCGAATTTGAATCATTTAGAACTTTCTTCTCCGGATATAATTTTCTACTTGAATATTGAAAATATTTGTTCATATAACTTTTCATGGGAGAAGAAGAATGATTAGTCTTAGTAGATGGTGGAAAGGAGGAGAATATATTAGATGATTATAATACTGTTGAAAGAATGGAAGTGAGTAAGAATAATGTTGGAAGCTTGAAATTTTAAAAAAATTTCACACCCTTTCGAGTTTAGTAGCACGACTTCTTATTGGTTCTGGTGTTGAACTTAAAATTTGGTAGGCAAATGCGCCTTGTAATTAACTTTCTAATGACTTAAAGCAAGTTAGATTTGAATAACGTATGTGATAAAAATAATATTTTAAGTGATTAAAGGTTTATAGCCAAGTTGAACTTTTTATCTTCGTAAAATCCTTTGGGGTTTAGTAGTACAATTTATTACTGTTTTGGGTGCAAAGCTTGGAATTTGGTGGGCAAATGTGCTTTGTAACTTGCTTTTCAATGAGCTGAAGCAAGTAGAATTGAATAATGCATTTGATAGGAAAAATATTTTAAGTAATTGGAGGTTTGTTGTCAAGTTGAACATGACGTCGAATCATTAAAAGTTGGTTTAAGTGAATGATAATTTAACATAAAATTCTAGGACTTGAAACGTTTGAACTTAAAAAATATATTTATTTCAAATCATAAATGATGCATAGGAGGTAAGCTATTTGGTTTCAATTACAAACACAACTTAACATCTAGAAATACACTTTGCATTTTTTTTGGGAGATATCCTTTTCATTTATTTCCCTTCAAATTAGGTATGGTTATAATTATTTGAATTTCTAAAAGTTTTAATTATGATGTGGGGTGGGTACCAATTTTTTAAAGTGCTCGAATATGAGGTGAGGCCAATTATTAAAAATTTCAACACCTAGTGGTATATATATATACTTGAGACAAAACTTGGTTAATACCTGACAGACCTTCAAATACACGCCCAACATTAGTATAATTATGGATTTCATGTTTAAATAAAAATACATATTATTGAAAATAACTTTTCAATAAAATTCAATGTGAAATTGATAATAATTTTGAATAAACATAATGTAGCTTGCATTGTGACCAACATGTTGTGTACATTAACATTTAAGTTTATTAATCATTTAACACCTTTTAGTTTTTAAAAACAAAAAGCTTTCATGTTTTAACAACAATTACATTTTATGCCACAATTTGTTCTTTGTTTTTCAATGCACCAAACAATTCCTTTTCATTATTCAAAAAAAAAATTCAATTTCCACTTGAAACATAAAAAATGTTCATGGGTTGAAAGTTGAATAAAAAATCTTATATGATTTCATGCAATTTTATGATTAAAAAAGTGGAATGATATTTATTAAAAAACGTTTTGATTTTACACATTGAAAAAATTCCTTGTATTTATGAAAAAAAATCTCAAAGTTTATAAGGATAATGACATGCATTATTTAATTAAATCATGTTCATAATTTTTTTTTTCTTCACATGAAATATTTTAAAAACAAAATAAGAAGCAAAAACAAGGACATATCACAAATTTTTACAAAAAAATATTATAACATGAATGCATGAAATCAAATTTGATGGATCAAATCAAATTATAACATGACCAATCAAAAGGAATTTTTTCAATTGAAAAACAAAAACAAAGCAAGAAGAAATAAAGAAGGGCAATAAAAAGAGAACACAAAAATTAACATAGAATTTGTTTTGCAACAAGATAAAAATAAGCCAAAAAATAAAAAGAAGATGATAAAACAACATCAAATTTTAAAAAATGATCAAAATGAAAGAAAATGAAAGATCAACTCCACAAGATAATGATGAAGTAAAAGATGAAAGCAAAATAAATAACAACATGAAAACATAGAAACAAGATAAAAACAAGATCAAGGATTTGAAAATAAAATGGAAACAACAATCAAAAGGCCAAAAAACAAATTTTACTTAAAAAGGGAAATGAATTGATCAATAGGGTGAATGTGAAGACTACTAAAATGTGTAAAATTTAAACATGGAATGAGAACATAAGATGAAAGGGAGGCAAAATGACATATACATAAGCATGAACATCAAGAGGTTTAAAAACAAAGATGAGTAAAAAGTGAAAAGTTGAAAAAATATATTTGAAAAAATAGCAAATAACAAATGAAAAGCAAACAATGATAATAAAAAATGAAGATGAGTGGGAAAACTTTCATTTGAAAGAAAATAATGCAAGGAAAACAACACAAGTTAGAATAATAACAACACATAATAATAATTTTTTTTTTGGGAATAAACATCATTTAAAAGAAATGAGGAGCCAAAATGAAAAATTAACAATGATAGCAAAAAGGAACATAATCAACAAAAACTTCTTTGCTTACAAACCAAAGTGGAAGCAAAATGAAATAATATATGAATTGAAAAAAAAGTCAAAAATTTGAGCAAAAACATGTAAAGGATGAAAATAACTTAAAAATGAAAATTCAAAGGAATAATGATCATTTGAAAAATTGAGAATGACAAGTTGGTGGCAAGCATGGTTAAGAATATTTTTTCATTTATAAAATTAAAGAAAGTTAATAAATAATATAAAATCAAAAGTTGGAATTGTGATTTTCAAATAATTAAGTGGCACCAAGGGAAAAATGTTCATTGAAAAACATAGATGAGTCAAGAATGACAAGATAATGATGAAGGCCAAAAATGAACATGGATAAGATGAGTTTTATCACGTGTAAGATGAATGGGACATGAGATGAAACAAATTCATGGAGGATTTAACATGAATTCAACTACTAAAACTAGAAAACTTACCAAACAAAAAATGGAAAGATAAAAATAAAAGTTGAAAAAATAAACCCCACCTACAAATGAAAGTGAAAAGCCAAAAACAAAGATGTTGAAAGTGAGATGAAACGCTTTGAACATTAAAGTCAAGAAAAAGATGTCAACAACAATAAGAGAAAGAATGATATAAACATTTGAAACAAAAAAACTAGGTTTCTTTTTAGAAAAAAATGACACCTAGGTCAATTAGGCAAAGATGACCTCATCCGCATGAAACAATTACTTCTTTTGGTTGGGGTCATCTCAATGTAGGTGTTATTTCATTCAAGGCTTACAGACACATGTAAGATTGAAAATCAAGAGAAAAAGAGAAAAGTAAACACCAATAATTAAAATATGTTTGTTTCATACACAACATTTTGCAACTTACTTGACCTTTTCAAACAATTTGCCCACTCATACACAATATGTTCAAAGTATGCCAAAATAAAGCCAACAAGGTACAAGTAACATCCATTGTACTAGACAATGGGCTAGGTACTATGACTAAGTAATACCAATTCTAGTTCCTAGCAATGGCAAGCTCATTGGCACAATGGATGCTAGAATTGATAGTACTCGATCCATTATCTAATCAAGTCATGTCAAGTCCTCTTAGTTTCCTTTGCCTCTAGTTATGTTTTATCCTTCAAATGCAATTTTCAAGACATGCATTCAAAAATTATTGCCATAATCACAATCATTAAAACCTAACCACCATAGACAAGATTTGAAAAATGGTGGCCATAAGTTCATTGTGCAAATATCATCTAGAGTGGAATGAACAAAGCTATCAAAACATAAGTATCATTTTTTTTTCAGCCTATGAAGTTAAGATACCTTACCTATGCTTAACAATTGATAGTTTCATGTTGAAATATTTATTTATATGTATTTAGACAAGTTTGACACCCACAAATTCAATAGTTCAAAATTTCAACAATCAAGAATATGCACATAGAGTGAACCTTCTAATATGAATTTATGGTAGTAATCTAGTGGCTAGCTAAGAGAGCAAGCTAGGTTGTGAGTTCGATTTACAAAGGTTTTGATAAATACCACTAATTTTTTTCTTTTTCTAGACAAATCTTTTGAGAATTATTTAGTGCCAAACATCAATTACAAGTAGGGTATTTATATGATGGAAATGCAAGCAAGTCCACTATGAAATTGGCATTGTCGTCGAAAAGTACTTGCAAAAATTCAAAGAATGTAGTTGCAAATTCTCTCACATTGGTGTTCATAATCCTCCACATGCTAGATACGAAGTTCTTCTCGCATAAGTGAATAGTAAGCACCAAAACATAATTGAGATTTCAGAGGAAATCAACATAATGCAAAAACATACCTACTCAACATGAGCAAGTAGAAGAGATAGAAACAAGGAGAGAAGTGCAATGTGTTCCACAACCATTCTCTTCAATCTTCCCCACATTCTCAAGCAAGACAACAAATGGAGCTGAAACGAAGAGTACCGGAGCTTGAGTGTGAGCAGATACTTGCGTCGCACACAAGGTAGGGCCCCCTTCGCCAAGAACTCTGGAGATGGAGCCGGCCTGCCCTCCTAAAAGTGCAGAAACACCATTGAACAGGAAAGGAAGCCGTAGGTAAAAGTAAAGTCAGTGACGCCAGAGTCACCCGTTGGACTCGATCAAATTATACACAGACATATCTCTCTCTCTCTCTCTCTCTCTCTCTCTGGGCGTTCAAAACCTTTTCCGGATTGATTTGCGCGCAACTACTTATCTAAGTGTCTCCTCTCTCAAGAGCTCTGTGCATTCTTCCCTTCTCTTGCAACGATGTAACTCAATGCCTACTTCCCTCGTCGATACGTTTCGTGCGAAACGACAAAGCGAACGCCAGAGAGGGAGGAAACAATCAGGTAGGTAAGTAGACACTATGGTAGTAATATAGGCCTACTAGGGCTACTTTCCTACCCTGTGATGAAACAAGCAGGTAGGTAGGCAAGTAGACATAGGTAAGTAGACACTATGGTAGTAACATAGGCCTACTAGGGCTACTTCCTACCTGTGTGCCCAATTTTGGGAACGCCCCTTGTCTAAGGGCCTAGACGCAACCAGAGAAGAGAAGAGAAGAGACGAGAAGAGAAGAGAAGAGAAGAGAAGAGATTGTTCGTTGCCGTTTGGTACCATAATGGTTTCTCGATGGCAACCCCATTGTGTGGTCGTCTCTTCTGCATCATCGTCATGTGCATGGCTTGGAGCATCCGCTTGTTGCAAGTCCAGTGAATGGCATTTCAGCGGTGTTGTCGCTCAAGCAGCCTTGAAGCCTAATAGGTGGCGTCTCAAGGTTAGGGTTTCCATTTGTTTTGTTTTGTTTTGGGGTTTGTTTCTTGTATTATTCTGGTGCTTTTTCGGTCTGGAATTGCTCCTCAGGTCCACAGCTTTCTTCCTGGTGTGAGTGGAGGAGCACTTTGGTTGAAAATTGCAAAGGAAATTCTTCTTCTTCTTCTTCTTTTCTTCTTCTGGTTATGAGAGGTTTGAATGGAATTGTGAGTATTTGTATTCTGTGGGAATTGGAAGAGAGTGAAGCTCAGCTGTGACGTGTTGATTGCTACCGATTAAATCGAAGTGTGCTGAAATCTGCATTGTTTTAAGTGTCTGGTTCTTCTGAATTTTATCAACTGTGTGTGCTACTCACGAAAAGATGTGACTAGCAGAGAGAGACAATTTTGCTTGCTCTGTAGAGCTCATTCTCAAGCATTGGTCAAAGAGACAGATGGATAGTACATGACAAATGCTTGAGCTCAAGCTATGCTCTAGAGTCAAAGCAGTCTATATGTAGCAGTGATGCAATAATGTTCCTTTCTTTTTTGAAATGCAGATTGCAGAACATTAGTAGACATTTCTCATAAGATCATTCAAAACACATGCCCATCATCATGCAATCATGCATAAATAGCAGTTAGAGATTTGATGTCAGATCTCTGCATTTGACTCAGATGGAAAGACCTATAAAATACAAAAGTCACAACAGATGACTTATTAGAAGTTTGGCAAATGGTATTTTGATGACACTCACTGGTACTGAAATTCTGGAGTGCATATTCCTGCAACAGCAGCAGCATCACCTACGGACTTGTTTCTCATCTTCACATGCAAGAGTTAGGTCTTACACCATTAGACCTTGTGCCTCTGCAACAAGCACAAACTTTGATCAAAATACTCAAAATGGAGGGGAAATGCAACAAGATGCAGCAGTGTCAGGCTTATCATTTGAGATGCTTAAGCCAGTACAGAGCTTTCCATGGCACAGAGTCTCCAGGAGATTGGCAGAAAGGTTGGTCCAGTCATTGTGGACTGTTGGAAAGTGGATCATGATTCCAGTCTTGCTTCTGTCAGTTCTGAATGAAGTTTCCTACACGCTTATGCAGGAGAATTTGCTGCTCATTCCTATAAGCATGATTGGAGGTATCATGTTTGTTGGAATCCTCAACGAAGTTTTTGCAGACATTTCAGGAGATGTTGAGGTAGATGTTCATTCCTGGATCCTTTTATTCTCAGCTTCTGCTGTCAACCTCTGAGCAGGAAAAGAAAATCAAATGTAGTGTACCTACAGTTTGGGTTGTGAAACATACTATTGAGGATATTTCAATTGCACATGAGCCCTCTTAGCAATCACCAATCCCACTGGTAGCAACTCAGTTAAACTGATCAGGAAGTCCCAACACATGGCCACGAGGTGGGACCCAACTTGGCTTCTGTAGTCTGTGATTGTTTTGTGAAGGTGAAAGGATTCAGACAGTGGTTGAATCAGAGTACAAGGATAGGCCAACTGCTGGAGTTCTGCAATTTGACAAAGTTCACTGAAATTCATTGCACACTCATGTATTCCCTAAAATCCTGATTTTCTCTGTGTTGTGTGGCAGCAGAAGATCAAGTTTCCATGGCATTTGTTTGCCATAGGCATAGTGTTTGTGCTTGTGAAGGGTGTTGCCCCCTCTTTCCCTAGGTGGGCTCAAGTTATCCTTCCTCATTTCGCTAATGGTGGTTTATGGCAAGTGATCTGGCTGGCCAATCTTTGGAAGAAGCAGAATGATAGTAAGCAAACAGCAGAATAGAATGAAAGGATTTGTGTGTCAAATCCTGAGAGTCAGAGCTGCTAATCTATCAAAGAGTATTTTTGTAGCAAACAAGGTGATGATTGATGACATGTAGTATTCTGTCAAATTGAAATATGGGAGTTCAGTGTGTTCATTGGGTTGATTGTTAAGATCTCCTCTGTGGTCTTGTGATTGAAAGTCAGGATGCAGATTTGTGAATATTTGTTTACTGGAAATTTTGAGCAGACCATTATACAATTATCTGAGCACACCATTTGGGAGCTAATGAAATCAATTGGGAGTAATGGGAGCTAGTCATTGCTATTAAGGACATTTTGTGAGTGACTCTCATAAGGTTATGGCCACACTCATTCTCGCTATGTTTGTTCTGGCTTTTCTACAACTGCCACAATGATCACCTCCAAAGTGTTAGTGAGGACAAGTAGGGTATAGCCCAGGGTGGGGGTGTTCCCTAACAAGGTGCCTTGGATGAGGAAGGAGCTGAGTTCAACCCCCACATTTTGGGAATGTCTCAGACCCATGGGCATTACCCCTTTTAAAGAGTGGGGCAAACATTATCATGAACCCCTTGTATATCAGAAGGCATAAGAGGGGAAGGTTCTTACAGTACTCCTTGATTCAAGGGAACTTGATGTTCTGCAAGAAACCAGATCAGTATGAACAAACCTGTACATAAACATACTTGTTGAAAAACCATACCAGTGTCTACCATATTCAACAACAGTTCCATTCAGCACAAAAAGGCACACATTTTTACCAATCTGTAATCTCAATCCCCTTATTTGTGGCATCATCCAATAAGCAAGTCAATTTCTTTTCCCAGAACTGAAGATGACCAGATTCTGTAACAATCTGAAGCACTGTGAAGAATATTATGACCCATTTCAAACTGAAAGATTACCTTATTAAAGATATTTGTAAAGGAAATGCAACATCAGTACCTAGAGTTTGGTCATTAAGGAGGTGAGATCAATAAACAATAAAAAAAGTGCATCCCTATTAAACAGGGAGTCAAACTCAGATTATAACAAAGTTTAATGTCATTTGAGTTTCATCCTTTTTTTTTTCTGAGTGCCTTCACTGCTACTGTGCTTCCAGCTACTATAATTACTTCAAATCCAGTACATTAGATATTGTAGTATTGAGTTCCAACATTTTATATCCCTGATTCGATAGAATTTCTTTGCGTTGGCGAATAGCAAGGTTTGAGATTGAAGTTGAGGATAGGGGTGAAAGAGGGCCCAAAAGCAAGGTTACTTTGCAGATTTCTCTATTGGTCGACTCTGATCTGGGCAGCCTACACCACATTTAACCCTTGAAGCTTGAGAGCATGGTACTTCCTCTGAGTCAAATGGAATTGCATGGTACTTCGAGTGCAGAGTCCAAATCACAGCTGTAAAAAGGCAGCCATAGCAAATGCTTCACAAGGAAGTTGTCACATCATGTTGGAGAATCCTAAGCCAGGGATAGCAGGGCAAAGGAAGAGCACCAGGAGCCCCTTGTCCAAGAACAAGCATCACAAGGCCAGCCTGCAACTACTGTATGCAGTGTGTTGCAAACAATTTGCCCCAGTCCAAAACAAGCTGACTGATAACACCTGCAAGTTCCATTTTGTTAGTGGACAATACTTCTGGAAAAGAAACCTCAAGGATTACAATATCGATTGGTCTCATGCTCTACCTCTACAAGTCAACAGAGTTCAGTAATCTCATGACACCATGGCATGCATTTGACAACAAAATGCATTGCAGCTCAGAACAATCCTCATGGTCATTGCAAGAAAATCAAGCTAGAAACACGTGATTTTTCAATGCACAGACATCTCTGAGTATAGAACTGTGGGTTCAAGTTGAAATTGTGTGCTACATGCATAAGATGAGTCAAGCCATGAAGAAGGAACTTGGAACTGTGGTAGAGTTTAGAACAACACTTTCTACTAGGCTTGCAGTACACAAGCTTGTAAGCACAAGTGGGTAAAAGATATCTCTTCCCATGTCACCATCTAATATGCAAAAATTACTCATCAGAACAATCCATCAATGAAAATCACCATTCCTCTCCACATAACCTGAAGCCACCACCTGAGACACACTAAATGTCCAGATCCCTATCCACACCAAAAACATACATGACATGTGAATTGTTGAAGGCATGGCCCAGACCCAGACCAGCTGACTTCTGCAACACTAGCATAGTATAGTAAATGGGAGCCTGCCAATATCTGCTAAATGTTAGTGCATTTCCTGCAATGAAGGTTTACTCTTGACAAGACAAGCAAATGGAGGAACTTGCTATCAAGGTGTTGAGGCCTTGTTGTATCACATGTGGGAAGACATTAAATGAGCAAAAGGCCCTTATTGCAGGCAGTACAAAGAAATACTGCTTGCTTCTTTTTCCCCTGACTGCCTGTTTATGTACCCGTCCAAAATGTGTATAACAGACACTAACATCGGGATCCAAAGTCTATAATGGGCAGCACCAAAATGTGTCTGGGCATCATTCATCTTTTGTGGGAAAAAGATGGCTCGGCCCAAGGGTAGACAAAGGAAAAAAAAAGAAGCAGCTGTACTTTTGTATTGTCTGCAATAAGGACCCTTTGCTCACTTAACATCTTCCTCACATGTGCATGTGAAAGAGCCTTGTGAACATTTTACAGATCCTAAAAACAAGCATCGCTGCAACAGAAAACATGTATGCATCTTCCTGCTAAGGTATCGTGGTGATGGTGGGAATGTTGAAACAATTTAGGGTTATTCAATGGATTCATCAGTGCTTTAAAAGATGGCTCAAGAATTGTGTTCCATTGCGAAGGAATATCGAAAAGGACTCAACAAGGTGCAATCATAGTCAAACGAGCCAAAAATCATGTGTTGAATTTTTTTTAAAAATAAAAATTTATTTAATAAATTGAGTTTTGGTTTTAGTAAAGGAATTTTGAACTTCAACACCCCAAAATCAATTTTATGAAACATTAGGGTAAGAACTTTTTCAATAAAGGAATGTTGATGGGAATTTTTTGAAATGATGATAACCTACTATTCATATGTGAAAAACACTCATAATTAAAAATTTGTGGTACTTGAAAATTTTATAAATTCAAAATATAATTTTAGAATGTTCAAATTTCAAAAATTATTTGCTAGATGCAGATGAGTCATAATTTGTATGACATTTGAACAAAGTTGTGGCTTATGATACAAAAAATTAAAGATAAAAATAGTTATTATATTTTAGCATGATTTGAAATTATGATCATTTTTTAAGATGAAACGTAAAATTTGGCAGAATTTGTACACTTTTAAAAAAATCATATTTATTCAAAAAGAGTTAACACAAGTAATTTATTAGGAGAATTGTAAATATTTTAAAAAACATGTTGCAAAAAAAATCCTTCAAAAAATATTTTTAATGAAAAAAATGAAAATGTTCAAAATGGGCGCATTTATGGTTAGTCCTTTGTCAACATTGGCTCATTGGATTATGATTGCACCCAATAGGATATTTATTCAAATTGCTCCATATTTTAACCATACATAGAATAAAATATGTTTAATATGATAGCATAAATTTTTCGTATGATAAAATAGGAATTTTTTTTGTGGAATTGATGTTAAAATCTTGGATTTTTTTCATAAAAAGGTTGCATTAATAAGGATAATCAAGTTAATTTTTTTAATTATAAAATTACATTTCGAAGGTTTGAAAAAAAACATAGAAATCATTGGTGCAAAAAAAAATATTATTTGATGTTTTTAAACAAGTTTTGGCACTCCATTAAATGAAAGTATGTCATTCCTATAAATGTCTTGTAATCTTACATTCCTTTTGGTTTATACTTGAACATGACATTTGAAATTTGTTTAATTGATTTGAATCATTCATTATAACATTTATTGATTGAATTTAAATATACATATCTCTATTTTATTGTTTAGCATCTTAGAACATTTATTTTACTAGGTCCTTATTTTAGAATTCAAAACACAAGACAAAAGGTTATATGGTTCCTTTTGTGGTACCCCAACCATGAATGCACTCTGTTACTCATGTTTATGTTAGTTGTATTTGGCTCATTTCATTATATTTGCATCTTTATTTTTTAAAAAATAAAATAATATCAATTTATATATTTTCCTTTTTGCACTTAATTTTGGGCATTTACCAACTCTATTGGGCATGTGTAGCTTAGAGGTTGCATTTCTTCAACAAATGGGACTACATAGCAAATGAAATTTGCTAGTCATTTTAGAACAAACAAACTACGAAAAGTTTTTAGTCGAGAATTGGTTAGTGCATGTGATGGTGATAAACAATTTATAGGAAGATTGAAAAGTGGGACAATTGAATTCACATATGAATATGATGTATTACATGTTTAGTGCAACATGTGAAGTAGCAACAAACCCTTGTTGAATCATAACAACAACAAGAAGTAAGATCAATGCCTCAGGCTTTGTTTGATTGCACATAATTTTTTTCTATTCTCCTCACACACATGTTTATTCCATAGACATGATCAATCCACTAGTTTAGTAATAAAAGATAATGCCTATCCCTTTACAACAAAAGCACTCATTCAAGTAGTTAAGTTTTATTTAGGTGTATTACAAGCAAGGACTTAATATATATAGTTAACATAAAATGAATCAAGTACGTTAATGCTAGTGTTGTTTAGGTGTATATATTTTTGATATATCTTGAGGTAAGGGTATATGCAAAATTTTAATCGATTTACCCAAGAATAAATGTATATTACGTTTTTTTGTTTGTTTCATTAAGGTAAGGTCTAGATAACCCCTATCATATACCCATGTTAAGGGTAAACAAAAGGATAAAAAAGGATAAATTTTTTTATCTTATTTATTAAAAATGATTTTCTTTTCACACTTTGAAATTTATTTAGTCAACTATCACAAGCCTAAAATGGATGGGACAATGCACACATGTGATGTCAAATTAAAATAATAAAATTGTATTAGAATATTTTAATTTTTAAAATTTTACCCATAAACAAAACTTAATCACTTTAAAATGTTTGGGTTTAGGTCAAGCAGTTTTGGGGTTTATGTGAATAGTGGTGGCAATTTTAGGGTTTAAGTGAGATAATGACATCGATTTTAAGGTTTAGGTGAAAGTTACCTTAATAAGATTTACCTAGGTTTGAGAACATACTCGGGCTTGGATACAAGTATTTAAAATATTATATCCAAGGTTATGAAATGGATATATTTTTTCAAAATTATATATCCTTAGGTATCCATTTGATTAGGGTACATTGATTTTGAAAAAATAAGATAAGATGAAAAATATACAATATATGTACCTGATGAACGTATCCAGCTAAATGATATACTTGCACAACACTGGTTAGCACCTGGTCAATTATATATTGATTCCAAAGGCTGGGTTAATTTGATGAGCTATGGAAATAATGTTTGGTTGTGCCAAGAATGCTACAATGTGGGTCATGCAACATAAGATTCATGTGCGATCAGCAGCCACATTGCAAAGGGACAATTGCTGGGCAACTGGATAGATGTGGTCCAATTTGAGCAGCTACAACAAGTTCAGCGTGTTTTGCACTTCACCAAAATTGGCAGACCTTAATACATAGAGAGATGTATGTGGGTTTGCAATGTTTTCTGGTCTTGACATGAAATGCATTTCTGAACTACAGAATGGAGCCTGTAGTGAAGTCAATATTGGGCAGTTTGATTACTATCAGACTAGTTGCCTTGCATATGGAGCACAATCCGAATGTCTTCTTCAATCATGGGCTTATCGATTTGGGACATAAATATCATGGTGATTGAACATGAAATAATTGCCAAGTTATGCTTTCAACTTTGTTCTGCATGATTTTTGTATATCGTCTTGGTTTCAGATGTACAAACTGCGAACCAAACCCTCAATTCCTGGAATCATTAACCAAATTTTCCTAGCCAAGAGATAGACACTACATCAAATCCAAGTTCTTGGGTATGGATTATGGACAACAAAAGTACATTTTCCAATTTTGCCAATTGTTGATCTGACTCTCATCAATTTTCTCAATACATAATTCCAATGCTACGAATAGTGACAAGAGGGGCCATATTGAACCAACACCCACCAGTGCACCATCAAAGGATGGATGAAATGTGATCAGGAAACAGTTTTCTGTTGGGTTCCAGTTCCCTAGCTAACCATGGTGGTTAGCTCAATTGCTATATTTACTACCTACCAACTAGGTAGGTAGTAAAAACAGTCCCTACCTACTATATATAAACTATCTACTTACCTAGTAGTCCCCTATTTTTTTACCTACCTGTCTATTTGTTAGGCCTACTTCTTATTGAATGGGTTATTACCAAGATGAAACCAGGTAGTAACTCAGTTGAGGATCATCCACAACTGAGTGATAACGGGCATCCAGTGGATGGTGCAGTGGTGGGTGCTGGTTCACTGTGGGCTGACTAGAGGCATTTTTATACCTAGTGACTCAAGTTTGTGTTCAGAAACCAACTCTAGTACTTCGATACTTTGTGCAATTTCAGGACTGTTTCATTTGTTCATCCATATTGAATGCATTGTATTTCATTTTTTTGCATTTTGTTGACCTAATAAAGATGATTTGGACACATATGACAGAGTCTTGTGAAAAAATTGGCCCTAATTCACTAGATTTCCATTTAAGAGAATGTGATTTTTCTCACACAAAAAGCTAGGGCTCATGACACATGTGTGAGGTAAACTTTGTGATTTCATTCATAACACTTTACAATATATGGTGTTTATTGTGACATATATTACATTTAAATGGCAATTTGACATTAGTTGATGGCGCACATTATCTCATGAGCCCAACTTTTTGTGTGAGAAACCACATTCTATTGCAAAGTTTTTTAAAAAATGACCATATTTTTACAAGAGATTTTGACACATAGGTGAAATATAAAAGTGTTTTAAAATATTTTTACATTGACATCTAGCATATAGCCAAATTTGGCTAAATCTTCTTGTGGATGGTTGCTAGGTTTGTTACATTATAAAATTTGAACAAAAAAGCCTTGGTAAAGTGTGAAAACAAGTCTATTAGTTTGCAATTTTTCACAGCATTGTCATTCATAAATTGTTTAAAAAGAATTACTTTGGCATTTTATTTAAACCTAAAACCGAATGCACATTGTACCTACAATTTGATGTTAGACGTGAGGTAATAAATTCTCAAAAGGGTCATTAATTGAGAAAAACACACAAAAAAAAATTGAGCTCACCCTTGTAGTTTGTGCAGGAATTGGACCTTGTATGGATTATGAGTAACAACCCTCTCTATTGGGTTACCACAGTAGATTGAAAAATGAAGCAAGACTTTGCGATGTGGTTTGGGAACGTTAACATGGCGAACCCAAAAAAACAAACTACCTTCCTTAATACATAGATGAGCATAATTAATTTTTTTGAATTCTCAAGTTTAAAAAGACATGCTTAGCCTTAATACTTATTATGATTGCACTTGTGAGGACAAAATATGCAAATCTTTATTATTATCATTATTATTATCTTCTTGTGGCAATTATTTGATAAGTAGACATTTTTTCTAATTCATTCTTTTATTTAAGTAGAAGTGATTATTAAAAAGATCCAAGTTTGTAGAAATTTCATCAAACATCTTGATTATAAGCTAAAAAGACAAGTTGAAATTGCGGCCCCTTGATACTACTCTTTTAGTGGTATGGTCCTAGTAAGATGTGCTGTGTATGAACTTTTCCCACAACAAGCTTGAACCATCTATGGGGACATGGATTATGTGATTTACATGTCATTTGTTGTATCAGTGTTGAACCTTGAGAATGGAGCTTGGTGGTTGTTGTTCCCTTTCAAAGAGGGAATGACAAGTCATCTAAATTTCTGTCTTTTGATTTTCAACTGTTCTAAGTTACGCCACACTAGGTAGACATCTCTTGCTTCACTTGTACTCAGGAAATCGATATGTGAAGAATCTATGCCTAATGTCATGACATAAAACATCAATATATGGACAACTAACTATGAGAACAGAACCTTTCAGTCCATTGATCAACCTTTTGAGTGGACCTTGGTGATTCTTCCATCCAAAGGATCCCACCGCAAGAAATAACAAAAATGAATCAGCGACAAGGAATCATAGGATGACTTCCGGATAAAGTCAATAGAACCTTAATATGTGTATTGGGAACGTCTGGGCAACTTGTTCTGAGTTGCCCAAGCTGTTCCCAATACATATTCTTAATATTCCATTGACTTATTTAGAAGGAACCATTGTGAATTTAGGGGGAAGGGGGGGTGGTTATACATTGGGAACATCAAGATGTTAAAAATTCTCAAACACCCACATGCTTCTTGGGTTCATGATGCCTCACCTCATTGGTCCGTAGAATTTCTATTTCTAACTTTATTTATAACTCCATTCTAGCATTATGATTTATTTTTGAATGTTGTGGACTAGATTAAGCTTGCTTTATCTTTTGGCTCTTGGTTTGACACATTGCATTTACGATTAGTCATTAGATCTCATGGGGATCCATCTTTTTTGTTGTGCTCATGGTGAGCAAAGAATTGCATCTCATGACGTTGTTCAGCTTTTTTTTTTGCGTCCATTACGAGAGATGTAAGGTTTCATGTGTTGCAGGAGTAGACCCACATTCTTTCACCACCTTTTATTGAGTCTTCTCATGGGTGGGTTGTCATTGTTATGTTAGTTGATGACATTTGCACATTGATTCATGTCATCATTATCGACCCCACTCGAGCAGACCTAGTACCACAAATGATTTTTTTCTTGAGAGGGTGATTGTGACATTGTTGACTAAAGTGAAGGAAGAACTTTATGAAGACCTTTACTCAACACATGTGTTTCTCCTTCTTGCCAATGAGGTTTTTGGGTGTTTTCATCAATAGTTTGATAACTTTTTTTAATTGATGTGTTAACATGGTGTGAACAACAAAGGGCACTAGATGCCTTGTGTTGTATTCCTTTTATAAACAAAGAGTGTCGATTATGACTTTACAAAAAATACATGTCATCTCCATCTTGGGATGAACTTTTGTTGCAAAAGAGGCTTCGTTTAAGCTTAAAGTTTTATTAGGTTTACCTCCCCTCTCTTTAGTTGACATGCTTCATATGACTAATGAAAGGTATTGTTTTAATCGTACCCTTTCCTTCTTGTGGCTTGCCTTGTTTGGGCTGCTTGTTTGCTTGGACTTTGGTTTTTGCCCCTTGCTTTTTTTTTCTCTGTTTTTTTGGTGCTTTCCTTTTATAATGTTTGGTAAGGTTTCATCATCATCATATTTGTCACCCATTTTTGCCTTAGATTAGTGTCATGGCTTAGTAGATTTGGCATTTTTTGGTGAAATATTTAATTATATATATTTTTGAAACAACATAAAAAATCAATCATTTTTTTTGTGTGATCAATAATAAGGAAAACATTCCAATGGTGTGTTTTTTAATTATCCAGAATATATATATATATGAATTAAATTATGAATTCTTGATTTTTTTTAACTTGGTGGATAGGATCAAATATTTTATAAAAATTGAAAACAAAATATTGTAAACATGTATTTATTAAATTATATCATGAGACAAAACATTCTTAATATCTATTGTTGCATTATACGATGGCTTTCAAATCAAAGGGTTTTTTCTCAAAATTTCAATTTTAAAATGATCATTTGTTAATTATAGATTTTTCAAAAGTTCAGAATTAATGAAAGACATGATTAATTCTTGAGAAACAAAATCACATGATAATGCATAATATTTGACTTTCCTTGGATCTCCAAAAAAAAATATAATAAATAAAATTTGACATGAAAATACAAATTCAAAGCAATGCATAATAATGTAAAACTTTAAATCAAAAAAATTGCAAATTCACCACGTAGAAGAGACTAGAGCTGCAGGCCTAATTAATTCTACCCAGCATTGGGTGATTCCTTAATCAGCCAGACTTCCTTAAATCAATCAGGAGTGAGTGCATTGAAGCTCTCAAATGCAGGTTCAGCAAAACAGAGTTCAGTGTAACAATGTGCAGCAGCATTGATCAAATTCAAGACTGCATGAGAACTGAGTCTTGCTGTTGGGGAGTCGTTGTTGCTGCTGCTGCTGCCGTTGTTGTTGGTGGTGGTGGTGCTGCCGTTGTTGTTGTTGTTGTTGTGGTGTTAAGGATTACATTGACAATCACCTCAAGCGACTCTTTGTCAAGCAAGATCTTTCGGTGAGATTTGTTGGACAATGCAATCACCTCCAGAATTTGGCCTGGTGTGCCTCCCCATTCCTGGATCACGGCTGTTAAGCTGCAGAGATTCACAGTTCCATCTCCATCTCCTTGCACAATCTTAGGCACACAATCAAACCCTAATTTGCTGCTGCTCCTGCTGCTGCTTTTTTCTTCATAGCTCAGCATCTCTGCTGTGGGAACACCATGTCCATAGATCAGAGTAACTGGTACTCGCGGAGCTCGAAGACTCGTTTTCTCTGTGAGATGAGGAACACGGGATTCATAAGCAGTTACAAGATGATTGCAGCTTTGATGTAGATCAGCAGCAGCAGTAGTAGCAGCAAAGCCAGCAGGAGTTGTGATGTCGTGCAGAAAGTCCTTCATATCTGCTGCGGTATAGCTTCTGCCGGAAGAGCTGATCACCAGAGGGCGGTGTTTACCAAACACCCAAGAAACCGGCAGCAGCCAGAGATTGGATTCAGAACTTCGTTGCTCCTTTCGTACGACCAATGGATCCACAAACGGAACGCCCACGGAGTTGCCTGAAGCGAAGGTCATCATTTGCTCCACGGTTCCACCCCACGGTGCCGCAATGGTGACAAAATGGGCAACGAATTTCTGTCTCCATTCCATCTGCTGATTATTCAGGAAGTATAAGGACCATAAGGCTCCCATGCTGTGCGAGAGCAGTACCACTGGCTGGTTGTCGTTTGCTGTGTACGCTTGTTCGATGAGACCTTTGAGATCTGTCAAGTAGTTCCGTGCAACTGCGGATGCATGTGGTCCCGGTGCGTAGCGGAAATCATACGGAGCTCCGAATAACGTTCTTCCTCTTTCGTAGCCTTTGTTCGTCAATGCATTTACCAAATGCATCATGTATGCGCTCACAGACCTGCAGCATGTGCAGGGAAGAAGAAGAAGAAAACCCATGATCAAGAATGCATGCATGCTTGCTTGTAAGCAAACCCTAGTGAGGACTGGAATCCGATGATGATCATCAGACAAGCTTGCAGAAACTCAAAACTATGAGACCTGCAAGCTCTGCGCAAATTGACAACAAGACTTGATTCTCTGGACACAAGATGATCAGTTGATCTCCTTGAAGCACAGCTGCATATGAGATTAGTACACTGTGAAAATAGTGTAAGAGTTCTAGACTTAACCTCAAACCATAAGATTATTTTCTTTGAACCCAAGATCAGAACTTCCATGAGAAAAGCTCAAACTAGAATCTTTTCTTCAAACGCGAAGAGGTACAGAACTAAAGCTGTAATTCAATATATTCTTCACTTAACACAAGGAGTTCCATATTCAGAAAAGCTCAAACATTTTAGACTGCAAACTGAAAATAATTTTCTGGATGTTGCATGCATGCATGCTGCAGCAGGATTTAGTTTTCAAAAAGCTATTAATTTGCTGCACAACATACATGAATCTTGAGTTCTTAATATTTTTCCTGCAAGATGGTTTTTGGCAACTGTGATCATATTGGGATCAGAGATCAGAGATCAGAAGCAGCAGCAGCAGTAGGAGGAGGAGGAGGAGGAGGAGGAAGAGGAGTAGGAATCCTTCCTTACTTGAAGTTTGGATCCAAGTGGTCCATGCCATCAATGCTGCCAAAGGAAGGCACTCTTGTCTCCACACCCTTGAGATTGCCATACTGGTTTATTTGCGCATCATATTCCAAGCAGCGACACTCCGAAAAGAAGGACATGAAGGGAGGAAACAAGCTGAGCACATCCAGCCATAGCCTAAAGTAGCCTGAGTCCTCCTTCTTGTTGAATACTCTGTTGTAATAGTAATAATAATGATAATAATAATACCAAGCAAATATATTGCTACCAGCTGCCTTGTACTCCTCTGTCAATTTTGCTTCTAGCTGGTTTCCTCCGGTTCCAGGTACAATCACAACAGGTGATAGTCTCATTCTTGTGCTTGCCATTTACTACTACTCTACATCACATCAGCATGAAAACAGGAATGAATGAGAATGATCTCAACATGGCCACAACAACTAGGGTGTTATCAAAACCCAAATGTGATCCACCAAATTTACATCAGTCATCACATCAGATGTGACAGTTTGTGAGAAATCCCTAGTAATACAATGACCCACTCTTCCACTATAAAAAACATTTGTTTTACAAACACTAAACTATGGATTGAATACAAGCAGCATTTATGAGTGCTACCATACTTAACCCAAAAAGAAGAAAAAAAGAGGGAAACAAAGAAAAAAACTGGAATTTGTTGCTGCAAACCTCTATGTTATCTGATTCTTGAGTTTGGATCTTAGCCCCCACTAATAGAGCTTGTTCTCAAGGAGCTCCAAGCTCAAGGTATCATGGTGAAAGAAGAGATCATGTATTGAAGTCAAGTCAAAACTGCAGATTTTGTAACACTTCCTCTTATACTGGAAATTTTGTGGCTGTGGGTGGGGGTGGATTTTGGATTCTGAATCTCTGATTCTCTACTTAGATCAGCAAGTAAGAAAATCGAAGCAAGCAAGTGCTAGATTGGCTTCAAAGCATGGAAGCAAGCAAGGGCTAGATTGGCTTCAAAGCAAGCAAGCAACCAAGTGCTAGATTGACTTTAAAACAAGCAAGCAATCAAGCAAGCTGCAAAACCAGTGTGAGTGGGTTAACAGAACCAGAAATTCAGCTTATCAAATTTAGGTTATGTTATTCATTGTGTTACTTTCTCATAAAAGAATGGGTTTGTACACACTGGTAAATTGCGTTTCTTAAATTCGTTTGATTCTTCAAAAATTTGCAATTTTCTTTCTGTGATAGATCTCTATGATCCTTTCTTCTTTCATTCCAATACTTTGAAACTTGTAAACTTTTTTCCTGTGATCTATGATCCTCTCTTCTTTCTCTTGTTTTTCCACTATGTCTAAACAATAATTTCTTCCTCATGCACATGGATTGATGCCACATAGGTACTCAATTTCCATTTTGTGTCAGTTTTCGAAATCATTTCTTAATCATTAATATGATCCATCTTTAAAGTCCACAAGGAGATTAAATTGAAGCCTGGTTACAAAGGAAGAAACTTTGGGTTCAATTGTCTCTCAAGAATGTGTTATATTATTATCCAAGTTTTTTTCAGAAAGGATTGATGTTGTACAATTTACAATTAGAAAAATGTACTAAATAGAGATGAAAAAGGCAGTTGAGCCTTTAACTGTGCAAAAAGCCAACCAATTCTTTTAAAATACTTTACTCACTAAAAAAGCTATAGTTAATAATGGGTCCCTCAGTTTTTTTGTTGCTGGCCTTTGGCTTTCTTGTATTATATGATAACAATATTGTGAGACACAATACCATACCTACCAGGACACTCTACATACAATAATGTATAATGTAATTATAATGTTTAAATTTTTTGAATTTTTTTTTTCCCTTGAAATTTGGAGATTAGTTTCAGAAAACTGGGAAAATTGCAACAACAGAATTTTCCCTATTAATTTTAATTTTTCACATTTTGGTGAAATTTTGCACCCCAAAAGAAATTGGTGAACCTCTCCATCAACTCTCAATTTACCAAAGGATCAAACCATATTATGCGATTATGGGTTGTTGATGTTGAGACATATAAGAGTAATATATAATTATTGAGTCATTCCATGATCAAGTTCAAGACAAAGAATACTCAGGTGAGCATCAAACCCTAAAGCCAGTGTTGAAAAATACCTGTGAGCAGGAAGAGCTCCTTCTACCTAAATTTGTTTGCAAATTTTCCTACTTCTGACTTTCTAACTTCACTTATAGTGGGCCTACCCAAGTACCCAATTGCCACATTCTTGGTAGGTATTTAAGGTGACCTGTATTGCAATATTTTCAGGGGTTTTGTTTTGCAGAATGAGGCTGTTTATTGCACCAATAGTGCCAATGTTGCATGTGGAATCAGCTGCAGAATCTGCCATTCTGAGTGCATAATATTAGCACTTCCAGAAGTTAGAATGGACCCCTTTGAAGAAAAATTTCAAATTTCGAAACAAAAAATGAGAAAAATTACATCAATTGCACTAAAATTAAAATGAGCATAAATTCAAAATTACAACAGCCCAAGAATTGCAGTATTGGAGTTCACAATACTCAGATCATATTATATGCAACAATGAAATTCATATACCGGCCATCCTGGTATGAGCTGAAGGAATACCAACCTCGTACCAAAAGTCACTGCCTGGTACAGATATGAGGTCATCATTACCAACCTCATACGAATACCTGCCTTGTAGGGACTTGAGGTAATATACTAAGGCTATAACAATCTCAATGTCAAGTATATACCTGCCACGGACAAGCCAAAAATCAGCCTTGGACCTTAACATCAAGACTAGACTGATATGAAAGCTTTTAAAAAATTCAATACCAGTTGTTTGTGGTATGGAATTTAAAAAAAGGATCCAACACTAGTAGTAGGCTAAGATTCGACATCATGACTAGCTGGCATGTTCAAAAGTGGATACCCACCCAACACTAAAACTAACCTCCTTGTTCTCAATCAATGTTTGAAGTTCATGATATTCAAGTAATAGTGTAACCAAAAGAACAATAGCCAAAAACTACCACAAAGTGGGCAATCTACTTATTGCATTCCAACGACAAACCCAAACCCCTTGACCTTACAGCTAAACTCAAAATAGAACAAGTTTTGAATTCTTTACATTAAATCCCACAAGAACCTAAATTAGGCATATGCATCATTTTACAACAATCTATAGTCCTTGTATGTTGTCATCAAATTCTACATGTGTTCCTACTTGAGTAAAATGATAAACTTTGTTTTCTTGAAGTTTAACTTGAGATGAGATCTTTCATTGCTCATTAGGTTATTGAGATTTTAATCTCACCTTCTATTATACAAGGTACCCACTTGATTTGTATTATTCAATCTCCCCACCATTCCAACCCCCTTCCATCTTTTTCTTCCATGGAAATTCCATGCTTGGTTGGACAAAAAACATGAAATTTGTCGCACCCCTACTTTGGCCAAGTGTGGGGGGGGGTGAAGCCCAACACTTGAAAAAGTTAGTGATTTGGAGTCCTCCGGGACTCTCGAATGTTCAGAGCTCGACAGCGAGGGGCAAAACACCTTGCATTGGGGCGTTCTTGGTGTCATTGGAAAGGTCTTGAAACGTAGATATCGAAAATGGCCTCGCATTGGCAATTCGGACATCTGTAGCCCAAGTTATGGGCAAAAGAAGGGTTGGGAGTCAAACTGCCAGTTTGACTTCCGACCACTAAAAGTCGAGAATCGACCTCTTCTTGACGTCCGATTTGAGTGTGCGACATGGCGTTGGAAAGATCTCGACGAGGGCTACAACTTTGGTTTAGACCTTGTCACGATCCAACTCTGCAGTTGGGAGTTATGGCGGTTCAAAGTTTCGAGAGTCCCGCCGGGACAATTTCGGGACTCCATTTCGGGAGTCCCGGGAATTTGTGCCATTCGGATGTAGCCTCCGCGACCAGTCGCAAAGAATACTATATGGGGGAAGGTGGTGGCTTCCCCTGAGTCCGGGCCGTGGTGAGTCTTGTGTGTCCAAGTGCCCGTGGCAAGTCTCAACACCAAAGGGTGTCCCAAATGCTAAACTAACCCGATTTGGTTGGTTTTTGGATGCAAATTCACACGAGTTAAGCTAGTCCCTTTTCCTAGTTTAATCCCGGGGCTCCCAGCTCGACCCTCTACCCCTTTATAGAGTTGGAAGCCGGGAGCGTGCTACCAAGTTTCAACTTTTCGCAACTTGACTTTGTGAAACCCTCAAGTGGGTTTCACCCCGTGACTTGGGAGCGCGTCAAAATTTATGCAAAACCACTACAAGTATGGCAATCACATTCACATAGATCTAAATAGCTAATTTTGTTTATAAGAGATCATTTAGAGTCTAACTTGTTCCACAAAGTTTACTCCAACTCAAGGATACCCCAAAAAGGATTTTTCATGTGTCATACACTAATAGGACCAGCCACGTAAATATGTCTGAACCTTTAATTCTTCTATGACACATGCAAGAAAACTTCTATATGCCCAAACATCTATAGCTCTAACCACCTTGTTTTGTCATCACATCTTCGCACCAACCCCTCATATGAAAACACAAATTACATGGCTCATTTTCATTAAGTTGCTAGTGGTGTAGTGAAAGAAAATTTAGCAACAACTAAAATTAAACCAAAAGAAACAAAAAGTTCATACTCTCCTATCTGACCCCATACACACAACTATTTTTAAAATTTAATTCATCACTTTGTTTTTCACTTTTTTTGTTTAACTCATTCCTTTGCACTCCTTTTTTCCTCAATTGCATAACTCGGCTTATCCTCCTTACAAAGCTCCATCAACAATTTCAAAACTGCAACCTCATTCTCCATTATCAATAGCTCCTTTAGATTAATGATAAAACTTACATTATACATAAACAACAAAACAAAGTTCGGTTCCCTCACATGTTTTCATGAATTCCCTTACAATGATGGACAATTTGGGAAAGTAGACAACAATGGATCAACTTTCGTTGTTTCTACGCAAAAAAATGGTCCATGACACATTGACCTTTTTGTGTTAACATTGATTTTGTATTAGCATCCCTGCCTTCATCCACTTATTTGTGTTCACAATAGCGCTTGATGAACAAAACCTGACTTTCTTTTAATTGAATCTCCAACATATTATTCATGAAAATGCAAATTTTGGGTGTTGATAACAAAATGAGACTAATGCTTAAGTTTCACCACACCCTAATATTGCAACAAGCATTACACCAAAAACAAACCAAAACCACAATTGATCAAATAACATTCAAAATACTTTAAACTTGTTTTTCCAACATGAAAATCAACGTCCAATCCAAATCTTTCAAAAAATTTGCCCACACCTTATGAACTATTATGAAGATTACTTGAATTGACAAAAGTTAAAATTTCTATAAAATTAGCCCACAATTTGTGCAAATTAAAGATATAAAGAAATGTAGCGAAGTTAAAAACCCCAATCAATTAATGTCCTTGAACATTAACAAGGAAATTATGGAGTGACAACTAAGTTATTAAAATTACATGCAAGCATCTTGATTCTTGAACCTCAAATGCATTACTCCCAAAAGGCTTTTGAAATTCTACTAACATAGGTATATTTTTAAGAAGCTCCCACCATGTGACCCATAATTCATTCTAAAAAATGAATACAAGGATTGCAATGTTAAATATAGATTCAAAGAACATGTGTGATCCGAAGTGTCTCAAAACTCATAAAAGTTCCCCCATCTCCAATGTCCAAGGATAGGTCCTTGGAGATTCATATGCTATATAGTGCAAGGATTATGTGCATATTCTACAAGGGATATGGAGAGGCCTTTTAAATTAACCCTCTTCTTCTCCAAAAGCATTCCAATTTCATCACTCACATGCTAAAACTTGATTAAACACTTTTGTTGTTAGTTGTATCAACTAAATATTTTCTGACCCAAAAATATGTCACCAAACATGCATTGAAATCTATTTTGTCAAAAGAAATGTTAATGGATAAGCAAAAACAAAACCCCTTTCTTACTTTTTCACTAATGGTATTGGGATGTTAATTGTTTCTCAACCTTAACTTGGTAGATTAATATATATGAGGATAAAACTTAATCTTCCAACCACTTGAAAGTTTGACATGATTTGTATGTAATTTTTCCTTTTTCATTCAAGACGAAAATAAATGTACTACAATCCATTTGATCATGTTTAAACGGCTAACAATTTTAAACCACTTTATTTTTTCCCCTTAACAATAACCCCTTCACTTTAATTAATTATCTCAATTAATTGCAGGTCCAAATGATCACACGTTACTTTCCAAGATTGGCATTGTTGAATCAAGTAAGGTACAAGCATAAATTCTATGTTAAGTGGAATTTAGTGTTTGACTCAACCCCTTAAAAAAAAGAACACTTGAGATTATGTCTTTTAGTGTTTCCTTCTCACCGAAAAGAACCTGGTCCTTCCCACTCCTAGCTAACAATCATTTGTTGTACTAGATTTCCTCATTTTGCCACCCTCAAGCATGATGTAATTGATGCCATATCTAGAATCACTTGGCCACATCCCTTTTTTGAGAATTTTTTTTAAAGAAATGTTGCAATTGATGATGATTAGGCTAATGATGAATCAAACAACCCTTATAATCCAATTTCAAAACTTGAAGAACCCAATTCAAACATCCAACATCTAAAAGCAAGATCTAAAGCATGGGTAGCACAACCACTTCAAATTATGTGACAAAATGACAAAAGGTTATCTCAACCAAACAATAAGGTTTTTTGCCTAAAAAGTTAGTTTACTTGCATTATTAGATTTGTGAACCTTTTTCTTCACCTATAACAAAAAGTAGTTTTCCACAATTCTTACTTGGATTATAAATGACTCTTGTGAAAACTCACCTTTTAGGGATGCATTCAAGACATCCAATGTAATTTTAGGGTTTACATCCAGTGTATCAAGATTAATGTTGGTTCTCTTTGTCCACAAAACAAATGTATTGCAACGCAACCATTAACTTCTAAGGACTTTCATAGGATTTATAGCTCTTGTAATAATAAGTTGTGGAATAAATGTAGTTTTCAACCTTTTTGAGGAATGACATATATTGATTTATAGTTCCTTATTACAAGTATCCCATGTTGAAGAAATGAAAATCTTGCAAAGTTGAACAATTTGGCAACAAAGTGAAAAATATTAGAAATATTTTCATCAACATTTTCATGATCCAATTCACCCATATACACAAGAGGGGTTTTGATAGTGGGTTGAAGTTGATCAACAAACTCACTAAAACATCACAATCTTGAAACTTTCTTTTGTTAGTTGTCCCCTTTTGTGTGTAATCTTTGCTACACTTGAATCATGAACAAGGGAATCAACACCTTCTCTAGCATAAACTTCAATGTTGCTCCTCTAACCCAAGTGGTGCTCTCCATGAGACAAGACTCAATCCTTCATATTTGCTTCATCCAAGTTTGCTTGATAGGAGAAACCCATTCCAAACTTCAAGGTATTCCATTTGATACGGTAAGCTGGAACTACCCAACTAACATGATACCTACAGCCAAGCCATGTGTTATGCTGTTCCAGCCATTTTTCCAAACAACTTTGAAAATTTCTGTTGTTTGGGTCACTCGGTGTGCAATATACCAATACAATCATCACGGAGAATCATTTCTTATAGCCTTACAACTGCAAGCAATCACAACTGAAATGGTTGTATATCAAGTAGTATATCACACGGCTCATCCAGATGAATTCACATTCAAGATCAAATGCGGAACTGGAAGTGTTAAGGTGCAAGCAAGAACTATCATGTCAGGTGACTTCCAGTTGCAAATTCCTCAAGTAAGAAAGCAAAAACTTTGATGCTGCAAAGCAAGCAACAGATTGCGAAGTTCACATGGCATGCATGCAGACGTGAGCACTCTTTCTGTACAAAATATACAAGATCTTTTTTATTTCAAATTCAATGGGAGATAAATCTCAGGAGAAATTGTTGGTGGAGAACTTTATGGTGGTAAGTACTTGCTCCAGGCATGATGATACATTTAGGGATATAAAAAAGAATTGTTAAAGAAATCAATCCTAGAAATGACAAGCAAAAGTACTTTTATGTGACGAACAAAATTTTATGAGACAAGTTTGCAGCTCGATGAGCCTGGCTGGCTACAAACTTGGCTCATTTCCAGGAACAAATGCATTGCAACAATATGCCAATTGTTGCTGACAAGATTTAAGGTATGTATGCAATGATTTCTAGCTATGTAAAACTTGAAGAAATGCTCAATGATCTTAGAAACCCTAATTCCTGATATAAGGATTGTAATGTGCATACAACAGCTCCTCTGGCTGTCTGTTATGATGCTGATAATAATGATGATGATCATGATGATAATGCTCCTCATCATCATCTGGCCACCGTAGTCCTGCTGATTGTGCATTGTAAAGCTCCTGCCTGTAGCCCTGAAGACGCTCCTGACTTGGATACTGCTGCTGATGGGTATGCAGCCTGGATTCAGATTCAAACGCTGGCATCATCCTCTGGATGGCACCAGATTCAGGAAGAATATTCACTTGCACATTTGGTCCTCGCAGCTTATGATTCATATCCTGCTCATCCCTAGCTGCTGCCTCATGATACTGCATCCTTGATGATCGTTGAGGATTGGACTCAGCCCTGGGGCCAAGAATATTATTCATCATGCCTCTGACATTGGGTTCCTGCATGAGCTTACCATCAGCTTCATCATGGCTAGACTGGTATAATTGCTTCTTCGTCTGACGGCTTGTTTCATGTTCAGGAAGCTGCTGGTGGATCATAGAAGAACTAGTTGTGTTTGGTGATCCTCCTTTACCATCAAGAGCCAGCTTCTGAAGTGAGCTGCTGCTGCCCTTTGCTGCTGAAGAAGAAGAAGAAGAAGAAGACTCTGAGGCCTGCTGCTGCTGCTGCTGCTGCTTCTTGCCTGCTTGGATCATGGCCATTTCTCTATCTTTTTGCTTTTTCAGGTATACTTGGCTGTATTCCACATTTTGATCCCAGAACACAGAGTGTTTCTTCACCTGCTTCACTCGGCTCAAAACTCGTGAAGGATCCACATTGCCTGTCACAATCACCTTCTGATTGTATTGATCTGTTGTTACATCTTCCACACCTGCAGTACAGCAAGCATGCAGCATCACCCAATGAGGAAGTGAAGAAGAAGAAGAAGAAGCAGCTCCAACAATTGGCAGGTTAGAGTACACAGCTTTGATCCAGCTTGCAAGGATCTGCTTGCTTCAGGAAACACAAACAACCACCAGCTAGGACTCTAGCAGTCTCTAGTCTCTACCCCACAAAGAGTACTCCGGTTGGCAAAGCTTGCAGCTGGTGAATCAAGGGCTCTAGAGTGTTTCCACATGATCCTGCAAGCTCCGAATCTTGAAGCTTGCCAAGGACGTCCCTGAGTTATGTACCAGCTAAGAATCCAATATTATTCCAGATGCTGCAATCATGAGTATTACCTGGCAAGTCGAGAATTCTGTCGTAGACTTTCTTTGCGCACTTCTCGCAACACATGGGCACCTTCAACTCGATGGGCTATGCAGGAAAAACATACAATCCGAGAGTTAGAAAAACAGTTTTGCTGCTGATCTTGACCAACTCTCGACTTGAACGAGATCAGCTTATAGCTAGATCAAGGAGAAGCTGACAATAGTATAGTAGTCTACCAGATTCTTGAAAGGAAATGCTGCAGGTGAGGACTCTTTCTTTTTGATCTCCTTGGACACAAGCTTCTCATGGGAAACTTCGGATCCTTGGCCGTCCACCATTCGAGCTCGAGACTCCTGGTGAGTGCGCACAGGTCCATCCGCGGCTGTTTGAACCTTTGGGTACACATGGTAGTGGTTGTTACTAGTTGAGGAGCCCCCGCTCATCAGATTCTTCTTCAGCTCATCACATTCTTCTTCGCCTAATTCCTTCACATGATTATACATTCTTCTTCTGAGCTGCTGCTGCTGCTGATCCGGCTGCTCGTAAGCTGTTGCTGCTGCTGTACTGCGAAGTGGTCGAGCAGCTGGTTGATCAGGAGCTGCTGCTGCTGCTGCTTCGTGGAGCTTCTTCGCGTACTGCATTGATGATCTCGTGTAATTCTGCGCCGCCGGTTCATATAAACTAGTAATGCCTGCGTGTAGAAAAGCTGGGGGTGCCGGTGGATCGTAGTAGGACGTTGCTGGTAGTATCCATGTCGGCTCGGGAGGTCCGTAGAACCACTGCGCTCACCCACAAAACAGCAACAACAACTTTAAATCTGTGAGAAAAAACCCACATCGATCCAAATGTGCACTTCAGCCACTTCAGCCATGATGCAGATCAGGAATTTCCGGAGAGATCTTCTTCGAATGAATTCCAATCTCTACACTCCCAGTACGAGATTAGCACACAATCCGCGATCATGCAGCCTGCTGGTATGATTCTCGACTGTGGCTGCATCATCGGGCTCATCTGGGCAGTAAATTATTCTAGACCAGCTACCAAAACTCTACAGCTTCTAAGTTTTAGTTCTTGCAAGTCCCTGTTGCAGAAGACAGGACCGCGATCTGCAGTTTCTCTTGCCAGACATGACTAGCCTGCAACTCGATCCGACTGCACCATCGACCCAAAGCCTTGAAAAAGCTCATCCCAAAAAAACATTGCAAGACTTAGTTCATTCGGAACTTGACAACCAAAACAATATACGGTTGTTGCTGCTGCTGCTGCTGCTGCAGCAGTAGCACTCCTTGATGCATGATCATGATCCATGATCTGCACTCCGAGTTTCTTCTCTCTAGATGACAATTCAAGTAGAGAATCATTGCAGTGAGTGATGAAGTACTTACATCATGCATGGACATGTAGTCCATCTTCCCGGCTGCTTCAGATGTAGGAGTCTTAAACTGCACGATGATCAAACTCCAATATTGAAGATTCAGCTCAAAGCCACCTGCACTTCCACTTACTCTGCAAGCTGATCCTGCACTAGCTAGCTAGCTAGCTAGCCAAAGAAGAAGAAGAAGAAGATTCAGAAGAAGACAGATACAAAACTCCTTCCCAAGATTCCAAAAAAAAAACACACTTGCTGTTCAAAAGCTGCTACAACATTAGTACCATATAAATAAGCTCAGTGAAACAAAACCCAAAAACCAAAAACCAAAAAACCAGTTCAGTCTTGCAATCTATCATGAATAAAACAACACCAAGTGCTTGACAAGCAAACTCTAAGAAACAAAAACAGATAGGAGCAGTCTAAGAAACTTTCAAGATTTGGATGAAGATGTAGAAAAATCCAGAGTTTTATGGGTCTATGTGCAGGTTGTAACTTAGATGGCAGAAACTTAGGGGAAAGTTTTGAGACATTTTCACAACTGAAAAAAGAGATGCACGAAAGAAAGAGAGACAGACACACACACACGCATACAAGAAAAAAACTGATGCAAGAGCTGCAGTTGGTGGCAGCTTATATATATACCTATCTATGTACACAAGACCTACTCTAGTGGTAATGACCTGCCAGAAATTTTGGAGTGTACCTGGAGGGTAAAGCCCGAGGTCAAGGGCATTACCAAAATCAGGCCTGCACTCAACTATTTCCTCGGGTAAAGCCCGAGGTCAAGGGCATTACCAAAATCAGGCCTGCACTCGACTATCCCCTCATGTGCCCTTATTTTGGTAATGGGCTTTACCCTACACTTTCTGTAGTGGGTTGGTTTCCCTCTCTTTGGGTGAATCTGTCATTACCACCTTATTGCAACCTTTTGTTCCCTAAGAGAAGATTGTGGGTACCTACCTATTGGAGGTTACCTATTTGTTACTTCTATTCATTAGTTTGGGGTGCGCACTACTTTGCACCCAAAGTTTTTTTTTTCTTCCTTTTTTTGGGGGTTGTTTGTGGGGGAAGTCATTTTGACTCATCTGCACCTATTGGCAAAGTTTAGTCCAGAGGTGACTTTTCTCTTTTGGCTCATTCTTTATAGTGTGAAAGTTCAACTTTGGCCCAAGTATATCAGATAAAAGTGTGACCATGTTATTGGGAACGTCTTGGGAATGCTTTGCAAACTTTGAGAATTTGATGGGGAATCGCCTGTCCCCTGCCCAAAAGAAACTAAGAAAAAAAATTGAGCCTTGCTTGATGCATGTTGAGCCTTCTCATTGACCACATGAAAATCACAATCCTAATATAATTGTTAGTTGTCATTTTTGACTTGGGCTTAATAGCCTTGCTTAACTACTTGGGTACCCATTGTAATTGTTTGCACTAATTTGTTATGGGGGTGCAATAGTTCAAAATGAGTTTCCTTTGATTGGTTCATTTGGGGGAAAAACAAATTAATATTCCTCACACTATGGACACTCATCAAGAGCTCTTTTTGTTTGTGCAAAATTTCTCAATGTTGTGATTTTCTTTAAGGAATATTTTGTTGCAATATTCCTTTTTTTTTAAAAATATCATAGAAAAGAAATATTTTGGGTTTGTTTCACTAGATGTCTAATCTTGGCTATTGTAAGTAGTCATATTGTAAAAGGATTTTTATTTTGGGCATGTTGCAATAATAAGTCACTATTTATTGCTAAATCTTTTTTGGGATGTTGCTATTGACACTCGAACCAAAAAAACTAGGAAAAACAAAATTCCTCTCAAAATAGAAGATTTTGTAACCTTTCCCTTGGGTCTACCCATTTAGGTTTAGGAGTAGAATTATATATGTGTTTCCTAAGAAGGGTGAGATGCAAAACACCTCATATCAACCTCTACCAAATGCATTTTGTGGGTTAAGATTGGAATAATCACAAAAGACTCAAATGACAAGTAATTGAAAAGGCATATGAAATTATGTTTTGCAACAAACTATGAATGTTGTTTTGAACTTGGGATAAAAACAAAAAGCCTAAAACAAGAAAGAATTCAAAGTTAGATTGTGACATCAACTATGAGGTGCACTAGACAATTGGATTCAATTCTCAAGTAAATTGGAATGATCGTGACAAAGTCACATTCCATGTAATTTAGAGTTCATTGAGAATATGAAACAAAATTTCTCTTATGTGTAATTATGTTCTATAACAAAAGATGAAAGTGATTTTTGCAATTGGAACCAAAGATAAATAATCTCAAGGAAAAAGAGTTAAAAAATAAATTGCACAATGAATTTTTAAATGTAACATGTAAAAATGAAAGAAAAATGAAAAATCTAATTAAGTAAAAAATACAATAGAAAGCATTGCAAGATGAAAATAAAACACTATAAAAGTTGAACCAATTGACATGAATTGCAAAATCCCAACCTTATTATGAAATATTTGTTTCTTCACTTTTAAACAAGTGTTATAGAGTTTGTTTTTGGGTGTGTCAATGTGTGTGGGGGAGAAGGTGATGCGATCCTTTGTCCTTGTAAGCTTGTAAGGAAATTTTGAATCCTTTTATTCCCTTTTCACAAAATCCTCAAGATGATCTCATGGAATGATTACAATTTCATCTTGGTTATATGAGCCATGTCCACTTGTAATAGCAACCACACATATCGCATTTTTGAAATGGTCTAGGAGGAGTTCATTGCATTATCACCTTCAACAACTGAAGTAAATCACTTTCCTTAGAAGGAACAAAAGGTTTAGGTTGACAATTTTTGAGAATCTTGCATCATCCACCATCACTTTGTAATCCAAGCTTTCTATTGCACAACTTAAACCTTAAACCTCAACAAAATTCGATGAAATGCAAGCTTGGATGATGGATAATAAATGATGGACTTGAATTTTATCAACAAAACAAAAGAAGGAACTTATGCAACCTTAAACCCATACAAAGTTTCAATCAATAGACAAAGGCAATGCAAGCTTAATGAATGAAAAAAATAAATCCTAAATAAAAATTTAATATGGAGATGGAATTGACACTATATTTTATAAAAATAATATAAGAAATAACACTAAATGATGCATTGGATTTTGATCTTTCAAACCAAGGAGCTTATGCAATCTTACTTTCCCATGTAGAATCTCAGTTAACAAAAAAAAAGCAATGCACATGAAAGAAAAATAAGCCTGAATGAAAATCTATCATGTAAATGGAATACACTTTAAACTCTACATGCTAATTAAACACATATAAATGTCAAATAGAGTAAAGCTTCAATAAAAATCTATATTGCAAATGAAATACATTATAAACTTTGCAAGCACATTAAAACATTACCAAATCTCAAGTAGAAGAGAAATGAACACTATTACTACTTGCTAGGTTGGGTCTACTACAATGTTTGGTCATGAGTGCACCTTGAAGCTTTTATTAGATGCATTTCAAATTTGAGCTATGGGCACTCAAACTTCTAACGGTGTATGTTACTTGTAGAAAAGACGTTTGGTTCATAATACAAAACTTTGATCGCAATTGACAACACAAAGGAGGAAGGAACTTGACAATGGTTTGTGATGTTTTTCTATTGATGAAAATGCAAAGGGCCCCACCTACTCCATGTGTAAGCTCATGTGATGAGACAAGAAACCATAAAATTTGCCAAACAAAGCTTGTTAAGGAGTGTTTAGTGTCTAACCTAAGAGGGTAGCTAACAATAGAGCATGGTTAGCTATTGTTGTTTGTATTAATTAATTGTGTAGGTGCCTCCAAAATGAACTTTACTTTTTAAATGATCAATCAATGCCCATCATTTTTTTGTATATCAGAAACTTTTCTCACACTGTGGACACTCTCAGAATGGAAGAAGATTTATTAGACTTTCCCTTTGCTCTAGCCATTTACCTTACTCCTACAAGTAGAATTTTGGGTGAAGGATATGGGATAAAGTGTGATGCTATTGAGAACTCGGGAAAGACAATGGTAGTGTGATTGTCCCAGATTACCAGAGTAAGGACTTTGAGCCAAGCACTTGGGATAAACTGTGGTCTTATTTGAAATCACTTTGGGAACCTGTGGGAGCTTGGGAGCAATTTGGGAACATCATATGAAACCTATTGAAAAACTTATACAAACTTGGGGAACACATCGGGAGCACAGAGGGAGTTAGGTGGGTTCCAGGGTTTGCTCTGAGTGCACCATTAGGCTTCGCGTTCACATATCAATTTTGTGAACTACCCAATTTTCCACCCAACCAGCTGGTTATGAGTTTATTAGTTAGTGTTAGGGTCGAAAACCTCATACATACACTAACTAATAACCTAGACTTGTAACTCATAACCTAGTTCATGAATGGAGTGGAAATGAAAATTTTACAAATCAAAATAACTGGGACCCAAACTAGTTTTTCCACCAATTTTGGCGGTAAACTTAGTTTCATCCTGTCTTTCCTTTTCATTGAGCGCCTCCACTGCTGGTACATATATTTTCACTGGTCCTACCTGTACAACTACTACAAATACTCTCAAACCTTGTGCATTAAATGCTGAGTTTCAGCATCCCATACCGAGGCCCGCTTTACAGTAGGAGTCAGGGTCGAAAAAATTTGGGGCCAACTTTGAGCATTTTTGGCTTCTTGTTTGACCCAAGTTACTAATAAATGCTAGAACATTGACGTCAGGATATTAATGAATGCTGAAACATTGGCCCCAAGGGTTGCAAATTGGCCTCCCAAATTCGATGGTTATTTTTTTCCAGCCTTGGGGCCAATACCAGCCCATAAAGTTCAGCATTTATTAGTAACTTTGGGCAGATTGAAAAGATTTTTTTTTAGTTCAGCCTTGACTCCTAGTGTACAGCCCTTGGGGCTGATTTCAACTTTTGCACCAATAGGAATGCTTGATTTGGGTTGAACATCGGCCCTGACTCCTAGTGTAAAGCGGGCCTGAGATTTAGTAAAATTTCCTTACTTTGGGGATACCACTCAAAGAGGGGATATGGGCTGAAAGCAGGCCCAAATACAGGGTGAAAACAGGATGACTTTAGGGGTAACTCTACTAGTTAAGATTTTATTTTACTTTGAAATTTTAGTTTTATGTGTGATGATGAGCACATATTTTTGGAATAAACTTTTTTTTGTATTTTTTATTTTTCTTGGAGAGTAGAGCTTTTTGCTTTTTTTCCTAATTACTTAACACATGTTTTAACTATGTACCAAGCACTTATATATGTTAAGTGCTTGGTACAAAGTGCTTGAATTTGTTACACTATTTATTTACTCTTCTTCCCTTCAGCCTAAAGTGGGATAGATTCACAACATTCATGATGTTTTGGTCAATGTATTCTCATAACATGTGCAATGCAAAATAAAGTTTATCTTTTTTTAATCAATAAAATCTCACCAATTGCCCTAATAGTAGATTTCTTGAGGTTGAAGTTTGCATCCCACTTGATCAACACTCTTCGGTTGCCTTCTTGCAATTTAGCACACACCTTAAAAATGAACCTTTAAACCCAACAAGTTTGGTTGGATGTGGATGCCAAGACCATTATTATTATTGTTATACATGTTGATTTAATTTGTTGGATTTTAAATTATAACCATTGGTTAAGCTTATTGGAATTCAAAATGAATTTAAAATTATACTTATTATAAAAGTGTTTTTGTTAAATCTAATTTGATGTGAACAAGGTTTTATATCTTTTATTATCTAGGGATTAATTGATTCTTGAGCTTTCATTATTTAGATTTCAAACCTCCAAGAGCTTTCATGTGTATGAAAGGTAATCAAACATTTAACATGATTTTTTTTCATTTTTTGTTGTGTGCTTGGATTCATATTATTTGCAATTCAATTGTAATTCAGAACTAAAGAATCATCTTATGATGTTATGTTAACACAATGTAACATTATGTTTGACACACTCTAATTTTTTTGATTGAATATTGATCCATTTGAAATAAATCATTGACACCCATCCCCACTTCCTTGGTTTTGGTGTGATGTTTTTGAGATGGACCTTATTTATGGTGGGAAGAAGGAAAGAAACAACCAATGTTAACACATGCCATATAAGATTTGGTGGAATTTTTCTTTTAAACAATTAATGAATATGTCAAACTAAGTTCAAAAAATATTCAACCTCTCTTAAGTTGAAATTCTCCAAGTTTCTACACTATCATATCCTTAAACAAACATGTGAAATTAAAAATCAATTAACTCAAAGAATAAAAATTTCATGTGAAGGTTATGTTGGCATGAAAAAAGACATTAAACATTCAAATGTGTAATGAATCATCTAATCTTCAATCATGTGAATAGATAACACATATTTGTTCAACCCACACATTAGAAAGAGCATTATGCCACTATTGACCATGGAAAGTCATTTTCATTACTATTATTGCAATTAAGGTGCATTCACACTTGGTGTTAGCCATTTAGGACTTAAACCTAGTTGCCATGAAAATTTTATGTTAAGCTAGCATTCACTTAACATTGAACTATGGCCCATTTAACATTGGGTGACACCTAGGATGCCACCTAGATTTTCATTTAACACTGACTTAACATCAAGTGTGAATGCACCATTACTAAGAAGGACATATTTGATAATTGAATTGAACATTACATGAGTGAAAAGTACAAATCTACCAATGATGGATAAGACTTAAATAAATATGTTGTGTGATTCTGGAAGGACATATGATGTTACATTTGATTATGCCAACAAGTTTCACATTTTGGAATTATGGTCTAATTATGCATTTTTCAAAAGATGTTGAACAAATTTGGTGTTTTAACAAAATGGCCAAAATGGGGTAATAGGATTCAATAGTGCTTCCTAAAGCACACTTAAAGTAGCTTCAAAATGGTATTACCAAGCTAATGTGGTGGAATGAAATTGATTGGTCACATATTTTATCTTGGAAATTTTTTTTTTAATATAAACAAATTAGTCACAAAAAATATGTTTTAAGGATTGTGACTGATTTTTTTTATATTTTTAAAGTTGTGATTTGGTTAATATAATAATTGGTGAATAAAAATTTATGTAAGAATAAAATGAAAGCTTACAACTTCCAATTGTGTATTGTCCTTACAACTAAACACTAAAAATAAATATTCTTCTTTGAATTGAATACAAAATACACAAGTAAAAATATAAGGTCCCGTGTATTCAATGTTTTGGTAAATATTATAATTTAATTAATTACATCACAGGGTTACGTTTTTTTTTAAATGAAATATAATTCATATAGGGTATATGTTAATTCATGGTATGAAAAAAGAATATATAACATATGAATTAAACATTTTAGGTATTAGTTGTTCATTAGGTTCAAATAATAGATTAGGAATTTTTAACTCATGAGCTCTTTTATGGTTTTTCATTGTTTTTTAAATCTTGCATCCTCTTCTTACTATGAATAGAATCCTTATTTAATTGATAATTATTCCTTTGAAAAACAAGTTTATTCAACCTTGTCCTATGATGATACTTGTATTTTGATTCCCATGCTTTTCTTTCTTGTTTTCCATCTTTTATTCATAACTTAAATGTGGTATATTATTTAGCTTACTTAGTAATTAATTACCAAGCTCATAAACTATTTCACATGATTTGCAAGACCATGATATTGGGTTACAAAAAATCATCTACAACATCAACATGATTTCAAAATTAAAAACACCATAATAAATTTACTACACTCATCATATACAATGGGTTAGAAGTAATAACTTACCCTTAATTATGATCATGTGACGTGATAAACATGTTATATTACAAAATCACAAGAATTGCATGTCAAGTTAAGTTTTTGGTTCTCATTTTATTGTTCCATTTGTACATCAAGAATTATTTGAAGATTAGATTTGCATTTGTCAATATTAGTATCTCAATTTGCAAGATATAGTGAAAATCGTTGTTGTGTAATCTCAAAATCTCATATCGTTAAATTGCAATGATAATTACAATGACCATGAAATTTGGCTACTTTGCTTACAGCAAAGTGAATTGTTAAAAGACATTATTGAAACAATTGCTCTTACATGTCCCAATTCATTGTTGAACTAATCCACTTGAAAAAAAGTAAGTTTGATTTTCCTTCCAATTTTTACTAAAATTATAAATTATATGAATATAAGATATTAAAATTAGATGTACAGAAAAATATGTAATTAAATATAAGGTGATTGAAATATGCGCATATGAAAAAAGTTAGGTAATAATAATATGAGAAAAATAAAATCCCTCGCCTAGTATGCCCCCTACCCCCCCAACATTCAAAATTAAACATCAATTCAAATTTAAATGTTAATTTGCTAAATTTAAATGCTAAATGTTGTGTTTAAACTTTTATACAAAGAAGTGATGGTTCTCATGAAAGAACCCACAAACAAACAGCAGTTTAGGGTAGGCTCTCAGACCCGACTCATGCTGGTTTAGGGTTTAGGGTTTACTCTACCCTTACTGAATGATGTCAAATACCTAGGTATACAAAATATACTATTAACAAGGGGTGTGTCACACCGTGGCCTTGCCATTTATAAGATTATAAAGTATCTTAAGGCAAAAGAAGAATTATGAAAACTCAAATACTTCAACCATGCAAAGATATAATCTTCAAAAAATTCTCCAAAAGAAACCAAAATCATTCAAGATATTATTATAACTCTATTATAACTAATCTCAAGTTTCAACACAAGCCAAAATATTTAATCTTTCAAAAATCCTCCGACAAAAATAGACCTATTATTATTATTACCAAGGGGCCTATAAAAATCCCTTAAGCTACTATACTCTATAATGAATCTCAACACAATATCCTTGCCTTGCTTGGTAGCCAAGGCCAACAACAAATCCCAAAACAACCAAAATTTGTTGCATCAGGAGAAAAGTTTCTTTCACGTGCCATTGGAAATTTTAGAGTCAGCCTTTGTTTTGCGCAAACTTTATAATGGGTGCTTAGAAATCATTATTTGGCCAAAGGAAACTAACTATCTTTCGAAAGATTGGGGGTACACTTCCATTGACCAGGTCCACAAAGTTTGGATTGAAAGTATTCTTATTATTAATATTATGTTTGGAGAAGCACTCTGGAGTTGAGTCTAGTGTTGGCATGACATCAGAAAGAGGCATTCATGGTGGACATCTTGGGCGGCAGTCTTATGCACATGATGATATACTCATTCGATCTAGAACTTGCAACTGTGAGTGAGTGAGAGTGAGGTGGCTGGCTGCTTTGGGAGTAGATCTGATTCTCTGTTAAAGAGTGATTCAGCCATGTTTGGATTTTAGTGCCGTCCTGAGCTTTGAGCTTTGGTCGGTGCCTTTTGCCCTTGTCTTGTTGTGAGTGTGTGGTTTTCTCATATGTGTAAAGTAGAAGGATGAATAATATAACTTATGAACATATGCATATACAAACACTAGCCAAATGCTAAGCTAAGCTAAACTAACTTGAGTGAGAGAGTCACTTGCCAGGCTACTAGTTCTGTACTCTTTCACTGATGGGTTCCAGGAAGAAGAAAAAACAACCACAACCACTTTTGTGTGTGTATTTGTGCCTACACAATTTTTTTAAATTTTTTTTTTTTGCTTTTTTGAATGAAATGAAATTCACAAGACAAGCATTGTCTCTTTGGACTTCACTTTTAGAGCAACCATACAACTCTTTGACACACTGGTCTCCTACCCAAGACTTGCATAATCTGTTTTTTTTGGGGATGACCCCTAATTCTCACCTATCAGTAACAATTGTTAGGTCTTATTCCCCCTTTTCATCAACTAATGAATGGGCTCTTCTGCATATGCGGTTATTTTAAAACCTAACCAACAATATGCCTTGCAATTCTATACAAACTATTAATTAATTAACGCCAGGGAACAACCAAGTCTTGGCTAATTCGAGCTCCTAGCTCGCCTATGGTCAAGCCCAACATCTTGCCCTTCTGGGCTTGACCACATGTTTGCTAGGAGTCAAAATCGGCCAAAGCCTGCCGGCTCTCTAGTACATTCAAAACAAACAAGCCGTGCATCACACTGTGGCCTTGCCATTTACATTAAAAAGTATTTTAAGGCAAAAGAAGAATTATGGAAACTCAAATATTTCACCATGCAACAAATATAACCTATAAAAAATCCTCTAAAAGAAACCAAAATCCTGCAAAATATTATAACACTCTATAACTAATCTAAAGTTTCAACACAAGCCAAAATATCCTCTTTTAAAAATCCTCATATGAAAATAGACCTATAATTATTACCTAGGGGCCAAAATCCCTTAAGCTATTATACTCCATAATGAATCTAAGCACAATATCCTTGCCTACCAAGGCAAGACCAACAATTATGACTACATGCTTCTTTTTTCAATGAAAAAGCTGGTGGTGGGTTATGGTCAAATCATGTCAACCTCCCTCCCCCTCGCACCCCCTCCACTCCCCTCCTTCCCCTCTTCTTCAAATTTAAGTCAAAACAATAGGGTGCCAAAAGAGTACTACTGTTCATCTAGTATTCTTCAAATGATCTCCCCTAGTCATCATCACCCTTTAGGATACCACTACTACCACCATTAGTTGACCCTAGAATGAGCTTCAATGATGCTCCCATGGACCACTTGTCAAAAGAATGGGGGAGAGATAGAAAAAATGCTTTGTGTAAGAAGACATGATGCTCCACTACTAGAAAGACAACCAAAAACCCACACAAGTAGGGTAGTGGGTAAGGCTTTTAGTAACATAATGAAATTTCTAATGCACAAAAGTGTTGGCTGGTGAAAGTGCAAACATGAAATGACTACTACCCTAAAATTCTGCCCTTTTTGATGATGGGTTTCAGAGAACCAGCAGCAAAAGGGCCTACCATACCATGTGGGCTACCATGCAACTAACTGCATTGCATTTGCATTTGCATTGCAGTCAGTGAGTGAGTGAGTGAGTGAGAAACAAGTGAGAATGGACAAAGTTGCCGCCCATAATAACCAAGTCCCTTTCTCTTTAGAAACAATTGAAGCAATGGGGTCACCTCCAACAATATATGGTAGGTGCAAAAAACCGCACAAAGTTTTGGGGGCCAGCCAGCCAGCTATGGAGCTGTGTTTGGCAGAAGATGAGTATGATTCATAAGTCCAACAAGGGCTTACTTGTTGGTGAGAAATGGACAAGAACAAAGAGACGGTACCCTTCTCCTTAGTTTTGTGGATAGATAGATACGTGCTTGATTCCCATAAGGTTGGGGCGGGCTTGTGGTCCCTACTAGTCCTCGCTGTAAGATGTCAAAGCAGCATGAATTGAATTCTTGTTGCCAGACAAAATATCTTAAGCTAAAAGAAGTTCTATTCGGAGAGAAGAAGTGAGTCAAAGCTTCAAAATGGTCCACTTATTGTTTTGCGGGTGCTGAATAAAT
>Ga0209611_10000444_pt1 | contig 60936 bp, 32 predicted proteins | sample S1TSphgellanicum_3_FD_187693 | JGI IMG/M metagenome (GOLD analysis project Ga0209611, IMG submission 187693) | Host-associated microbial communities from peat moss isolated from Minnesota, USA - S1T2_Fc - Sphagnum magellanicum MG (SPAdes) (version 2) | ecosystem: Host-associated > Plants > Peat...
AGTAGGTAGTCAATATGAACCAGGTTGCAGTTAGGTCATGGTCCATCTCCATATACTTCATAGACCCTCCCACAACCTATCTAGAAGTGCTGTTTACAAGATTGCAGAATCCAGAGGTCAATTCCCTGTGGGACCTGTGCACCTTCTTCTAAAGTACAGCCAAAGTTGACCAAAGGGATGAGGAACCAAATAATTATATGAGGAAAGGAGACAATTGATAATTTTTGGTACCTGTTACCAGCAACATCAGAGGGAACACATGGGGGTGAGGTGAGAAGGCGGGATGGGTGCTCTCGCTTCCGTTGTCGGTGCTGTGGATTTGGGGTTATGGACTGCTGCAGGGCTGAAGTCTGTATGTTTCTTGAAGACCCAGAGTCCTTATGGCAAATCATGTTTAGTAAATGGTCAATTAGTTTGGCCTTTGAAACACCTGGCTAGCCTCTTTTAACCCCACTCTCAGAGCATAGTAGCTCAATTAACTCATTACATGTCCAGCTATGGAGAACATCAAAATCCGCAATGTTGTTGCCCTTTGCAAACTCTGTCAAATCTCCTTCTGCTCTGAAACATTGAGTTTTGCAAACTTTGCTGCAACCACCAGCACCTGTAAACCTGCAAAGTATCCAATGTCACCCGTGATCTATGAAACCTAAACCCTCCAATTATCAGTCCAAGAGGATGTCAGGAAAGTGATGGGGTCCAATCATCTAGTATTCTAGTCTGTCATACTGGTTGAACACAACCATTCACAGCCCAATGAGAGACAGTTTGCAAATTTACAAAATGCTTCATGGTCATCAGCTGCACTTCTCCTCTGTGTTGCTGATAGGATTAACAGGGCTGGAACTATACACCCAATTCTCCTATTTATCCACCCCTGACAACAACGGCCACCTTGAGAAGTTAGGTTGACACATGAAATCAAACTGCTTTAAGGTCCTATATGGATGGCATAGAGAAGAATCTCTGTTAAATTGCTACCACTTAAAAGTTGTCAAGCCCTTCTTGTCACCAATCAACAGTGATCTGCATGCTATGGTTTACTTCCAGGAGAAAGCTCATATCTTTTTTTTCTTGGCAGATGGCCCAAGTTCTGGGCCATGACTGAGCTATTGCATAGTCCAAAATTGTCTTCAAATGCAAGTACACAGTGTTTGGCCAACATTTCTTCAACAATTCCAAGATGTTCACTGAACTGGCATTTTGGCTTGAGAGGCAATGCGCTCAAAATTCCACGCAAACCACAGTGAGGACATTGAAGTCCATATGTGCATGAAAAATGCTACAATAACTCTTTCTGATACGGAATGTCACCCGGGAGATCACGAGCCAAGACTTATGACATAAAACATGATCTACCTCTGGCTAGTTTGCACTACTATCATGGAGCATTACATGCTCACAGCAAGGATTTCCTCTTCATCTTGCATGCATGCAGCAATACAAAGTTTCACAAATAACTGTGGCGTAGCAGAAGCTATGACACATGCAACGCACATGATGAATGCAATAATGTAAGGGTTTGATACAATTCGTACGGGAGTTGGAGATCAGAGACGAAAGCCCGGGCCGAGGTCGTGGTGATTATCGATTCTTGTTTGTGCTTGTCTGGCGTCTCACACGATTAAGTTCTATAATCGTCTCGACAGCATGTTCACTTTGCTCCTAGTGGACCACGACAGTACTGTAATTGCCCTGGTACCCCGTACCGTATCACCAGGCTGTTGCAGCAAGAAAATACGGAAGAATCTCCCAAATGAACAAGAATCGTTGTATGTAGCGATGATTCCAGTTCTTGAACTCTAGAGCGATATGTAAAAGCTGTGAAGACCACAGATCAGAATCTGCTAGATCTCTTTTCACGACGTACTTGTATCATAATTCGGTACTCCAAGCTGTTCTTGAAACAGAGGAAATCTTGAGTCTTTCCGTCGATCGAGACCAGCCTGCCTCTCAAATCATACTACCGGATCATGACTACGATCTTCGTCCAATGTCCCAATTCCTGCAGATATATCAGCAAGGCCATGTCCGTCCCAACTACACTACTAAAACAGACCAGACTTTAACCTCTAGACTTGAACAAGAACCGGACTCATTGCTAAACTAAGGTATTAAGCCACGCTTCAATCATAGCAAATCGCTTGACCCTCCCTCGCTACAAAACACCCGGTGCGCGTCCTTGCACAGATCAGACAAGCAGCGTACTAGTAGAGCTGGAAACCACAACGCAGAAAGTAAGTTAGTAGTAGCACCTGAGAGCTCTCGATCCACAAACTCCAACCTGTAGGGGCCCAAAAAAAAAAAGCAAGCAGGAGTACGGTCGCCGCTCCCGGGCACACATGAGAAGTTGAAGCACCGAACACTCCACACACATATACACACATAGACACAATTATTATTATTATTATTCGAGAAAAGGAAATGAGATCTACTCCTTGAAGCGTATGACAACACGGTCACTAGAGTGTGTATACGATGCTTTCCGACTCTACAAATGGCTGTGACGAGAACTCGAGCATGCAAGGGGGCTGCAAAAAAAGACCAAAAAAAAAGACCGCAAGAAAACGGAACAAATACCAAAATTGCAGAGTAACAAAGAAATTAATAATACACGAAGTTTTGGCCGACAAAAGGGAGGAAAAGCGCGAGCAATTACGGAAAGCTTTGTACCTACATGAGGAAGGAGGGGGAGAAGCGGTGGTGAAAGCGCAAAGCAGGCTACGTGCACAAGTATTTCCAACAGAACGCAAAGGAGCAAAGACGAGGGAGAGAGAGCAGGGCAGAAGACGAGAGAGAAGAGGGCGCGTGAGCGAAGCGCAACGCGCGAGAGAGAGACGAGCAATGCATAGGTCGCCGTTCCAGGCAACGCAGAGAACGCTGCTGCCCACTGGGGTTTCGCCGCTTTTCGCCACTGGTGTTTGTGTTATAAACCTTCATTTGCCGTCTTTTCTTTTACCGATCTTTTTTTGCAGTGGGAATTGGGCAGGTCTGATCTTTTTGGCAATTCACTTGGGGGAGGGTGTCAAAACTAAGAAGTACCTACCATTGAAATTCAATCAAAAAAATCACATGAACTTTTAAATATTTTTATTTTAAAAAAATCTCTTCCCAAGAGATTAAAATGAAAAACTCCTTCCCAGAGTTCAAATAAAATCTCCCACCTTCAAATCTAAAACCTAATTAGAAAAATATATATCAAAATGATGAGACCCTCTTGTCCTAAATTAAAAGTGAAAAAATCTCTCTCCTCATGGATATTAAAATTTTAAAATCTCTTCCCAAGAGAAAATGAAAGCGAATTGTGCTCACAAAGAAGTAACAAATACTTTCCCCCAAACAATGACAATGATACCTTGTCCCCACTAGAACTATGATGTTCTTCCCCCCCAACCTAAGAACCTTATGGCAAGGGGGGTTTTTATTTCCCATCTCCATAAGAGGGGTTTGAGAAACAAAGGAAGGAAACAAATACCAATGCCTGAAAATAGAAATTGTGACCAATACATACAGGTCACAATTTCTTTTTTTTATTTCGGGTGCATTACAATAGGATTTTGACATGTATAGCTCAATTCCATTTATGTGCACGGTTATTATGCAAGTTGACACCATTGTTGCGTGGGTATGTACTTTTAGAGATACCCTCCAAACGAGACCTACAAGAAAGTTATAGTATGTAAATCCTAGTGGGCTTAGGCTTGTTAAATTTTTTTGGTAAAGTTAGGCCCTACAAGCACCGACATAGATTAATTTTCTTTTTACATCCAAGCATATTACATTGCATTTGTTTGGATATAAGATCTCATGCGGACAAGGACCTAAGCATATGCATGACAAGCATAATAAAATTCGATATAATTTTTCATGCAAAAACACACTCAAAAACAATGTGCATGTGAAATTGTCATTACAAAAATTGTGCCAAAATCTAACAAGAAACAATGAAAATTTGTCTCACCCAACATACAAAATAGATCTAAACTTTAATCACATCAGCTGTTACAAAATGGCTACAATCTACACTACATAATGACTAAGTAATCACAATCATAATAATTGCAACTTGGATGCATCTTGAAAATCAATAGTTGGAGTTGCTCATGTTCAATGTAATCACTGTCATCTTCTTGAACTAAAGTGATGGTAGGTTCACACAAAAGGTTGGCACAAAATACACTCTTGGACTACAACTCCTCTTTTTTCCCTAAGCTTTCAAACATAAACAGACACAACTTTCAAGATCAAAAAAGAAAAAAGACACAAAAGCAAAACAAGACACTATAGACTTTGACTCTACAATTCTTTCAACTTACAACCCCATGGCTCTATAATTTTTAAACATACAAGCTTAAACACCAAAACCAAACACCATAACTCTATTTTTTTCTAAATGTTCAAACTTCACAACCAAAAAAGACAAAAAAAAACCAAGACACCACGTCCTCTAACTAACTTTTAATGTTTAAAACATTGAAGCTTATGAAATACCAAAATAGACATTGATTCACAAAATTTTCAACTAGGGCCTAACTCTATTTTTTTAACACTCTAAACTTCAAAAGCAAAAAAGCAAAAAAGACACAAGTTGATCAAATGAAAATACCATGGAAAGTTGAAAACTAACACAAACAAGCAAAACACAAATTGTTCTAATATTGGCTACAAAATCACACTTCAACAACAAAGCTCCAATACATGAACAGAACACAAAAAGAGCACATAAAAAACTTGTGTGAAAGTCTAGAAAATCCAAAATTGTTTCACTTTTTATTTTCACCCATTTCATCGTCCAAGCATTCTACCCATTGTCGGGGATTTCCTAGGAACCTCACTTGGAACACCACACAAAACACACACTTTCAACACCCATTGTTGTGTGTGTCCTAGGAACCCCACAAAACATGCTTTCAACATCGCAATTGGTTAGTGATTAGAAAATTAAAATAAAACAAATGCATGATGGTCAATAAAATACAAACCACCACTTGAAACAACAAAAAACTAGAATAAATTTATAATTACCTCCTTTTAACTTTGCAATTGTCTACATCAAAGGTGTTTTGCATTTTACATTCTTCAACATCATTAATCTTCTTCAAATAAACCAAAATTTGTAATCAATTCCTTATTCTTTTCAAACAAAGAGTCTTCAACATCCAAGTATAATTCTTCTATTGACTTGACCTTTAAACCAATCATGCAAGTCCTTAATCTAGGGTCATCTAAACATTTTTCATGATTAGGACTAGCTTGTCCAAATTATCAATGTTAAAACAACAAGCCTCAATCTTATGATAATCCTAACCACACTAAAAATCCTTTTGATTTCAATCTACAAACCCACAATGCCCATTATTTTCCATGCAAAAAGACCAAAATTGTTCATGTTTTTCCTGTTTATTCAAAAGATTGAAATCTTTGACATTTGTCATTGTAGTCCACCTATAAAATGACAACTCAATTTTAAATAGGCTCATGGTAGCTTCCTCTATTGAAATTAAATAACCAAAGACACCTAGCTTAGGCAAAACAATATCTCGCCACAACAAAAAGTATCCTTGTACGCCAAGGGATTTCATTGGATTTTGAATGAATCATGTATTTAATTAATTCCAGACTTTTGAAAAGTCTAGAATTAACAAATGACCATTTGAAGATTCAAAATTTGGAGAGAAACTTTGATTTGGGGACCACCATATGGTGCAACAATAGATATTAATAATGTTTTGCTTCATTAAATGATCCAAAAAATAGATATCTCCAATGTTTTGTTCAAAAAAATTGATCCTAACCACCAAATTTGAAAAGTCCAAAATTAATTAAATACATGTTATGAATTCATTAGTTCCAATGAATAAAATATATTGGGGATGCAATGAGTTCACTAGTCTACTGAATGGAGACTAGTGAATTGCACCTAGATTTTGTGTATTGTTTAGAGGTTCAATTGAATCTCACACTATACTCCTATTTGAAATAGCCTTTAACATCCTAAGTTTTTCTTCTCATGACCTTAATGTAAGATAGACAATTAGACTTGAAAAGTTATATCACATGTGCACATAAATTTAACACAAAAAAATGTGCCTTATGTGACATTAATCTATAACAATAAAATGCATTCCATTCTTCTCATGTACCAAGGAATGTTTTTTTGGGGAATTTTTCTTTGTAGCTAAAGTGGTGATCATTCATTAAAAGATGTGAAAAAAACATTTGCTAGCATTTTTGTATAATTTGGTTGTGCACGGCAAACCCCCCATCAATTTGTGATTTAATTTTAAAAAGTGATTGATTTCATATCACATGATGAAAATTGTCATGGGGAGGGGTTGTTGTTGGCTATTTGGATTAGACTTCTTGAGGCTCTTAACTTGAATTCACAAGCACAAACATCAACTAACATGCTAAACAATAGCAAAGACTTTTGAATAATAAAATTGTCATTATCAAATTCCAAACTCGAATAACAAAACATGTTTCTCGATTGTCATGTATGGATGGATGTAAGTTTTGAATAAATCAAAATGATAACTAAATTTGGATTCCAATAATGTTTGATCAAAAAGACACCTATATCATTAATCCATTATCTGTAGGATGAAATTTTGGGGGACAACAGTTTTGTATATTTATTATGTTTTGGAATATGAATGTTGAAGTTTGTTCAACTTGAAAGTTTTCTTCAAAGGCTGTTGTAAAATGATGAACATTGTAAGTAAATTGGTATTCTTGAATATGTAATGCACAACATCAAAATTTTGCATCTATGACTACAAAAATACAGTCATATGTGCAATCTATAATTATAGATGACTACATGATTGCTAGTCCAAAAGAGCATGTCATAAATGCCACTAGTCACATTAGTCGCAAAGAACATAGTCTTGGATCCAACAAGACACATGGTTGCCTCACAAAATACCACATGTCACAATTTTCTAAACACTAATTTTTTTCTTTCCAATCAAATATTGCCATGTGCTAACCTTTTAACCTAAGGGACCTAACCTAAGAAGCTTAGCCTAGGCCACCTAGCCTAGGCGATGAAAAAGCTTCATAGGTTAGGCAAACCACCAAGGTATTTAAGTGTTTAGATGTTTAAGTTTGCAAGTGGGAAAATTTGAATTCCCCACCTCCACTTTGGGGAACAACTCCTTAACCATTGCACCGCATTATTTGCTTATGATAACTATTATTTACCACTAATGTATAAACAATAATGTTTTTATCTCAAGTTAACTTAACTCACCCTATGTTGACCTAGGTTAATTTAGGCTACATAGTTGCCTAGCATTGGCTAACATAGGTTAACCTAAACTAACTTAGGCATTCCTAACCTAAATGTAAGCCTACTTACCATAAACTAATGTAAATTTAAACTAAGCTAAAGTAGGCTAAACTTGACTAAACTAACATAAATTAGGCTAAACACAATTGTTTAGACTAAACTTGGTTGGACTTGACAAAACCTAGCAAAATTATTATTAAACAAGTTAAACTAAATAATTTAAGATAAATTTAACTAAATTTGGCAAAATTAGGTTAAATTAAAACACTTAGGCAAAATTTGGCTACATTTGGCAAAATTAAATAAATTCGATTCAACTAGGGTATTGAGGATAAACTTGGCAAAACTTGACAAAATTTAAATAAATTAGGCTAAACTAAGGTATTAAGGCAAAACTTGGCTACTTTGGTTAAACTTATCTGAACTTGGAAAAAGCTTGGATAAATTAGTATAAACTAAAGTATTGTACTAAACTTGGTTAAACTTGGCACAATTTTATTAAACATGGCTATTTAGGTTAAACTTGGCTACACTTGGCAAAACTTGGCTAAAATAAGCTAAATTAGAATATTAAAACAAAACTTGGCAAAACTTGGTTAAACATGGCTACTTAGGTTAAATTTAATTAGATTTGAAAAAACTTGGATAAATTAGGTTAAATTAAAGTATTGTGGCTAAACATGGTTACTTAAATTAAATTTGGCTAAACTTGGAAGATTTTAAATAAATTAGGTTAAACTAGTGTATTAGGGCTAAACATGGTTAAACATGGCTAAACTTGGATAAATTAGACTAAACTAAGGTATTGAAACTAAACTTTGGCTAAATTTGGATAAACACATCTACTTAGTATTAAATTGGCTAAACTTGGCAAAACTTGGAAAAATCAAATTAAATTATGATATTGAAAATATATTTGTTAAACATGACTATTTTCAAATTAAACTTGGTTAGACTTGGTAAAACTTGGATAACTTAAACTAAAATAGGGTATTGATGTTAAATTTGGTTAAACTTGGCTAAACATGGCTACTTAGGCTAAACTTGAATAGACTTGTCAAAACATGGCTAAACTAGGCCATTTAAATTAAACTTGGCTAAACTTGGATTAATTTTGGGTACATTTGCTTCAATTTGGTTAATTTGGTTTAATTTGGGTTTTTTTTAAAACTAGCTAAACTAAATTACTTATAATTTTTTAGGTTAAAATTAAGGTAATTGAACTAAAATAAATTGGTTCAAATTAGTTTAAATTATATAAAATTATGTTAAATTATGCTACATTAGGTTAAATTAGACTAAACTATGTTATTTATGGGCATATTCATAAAGGATGGTCTTACGAAAAAAAGACTACAAAAGACTATTTTGGATTTTTATTACATAAAATATTTCATGATTATAGGGGATTGGTATATGACTATAACTAGAATGATGTCATGTTCATTTTTTTTAAAAATAAATTGGATATAATATAAATTTCTTTCTTAGTCCTTTTTAAAAAATTGAATCCTTACCTTAACTACAATTTTCATCTTAAAGAAATCAAAAGGAATGTATTAAATAATGCAATTGATTTCAATTTTCTTTCATGGATAAGTAATGTATACATCTATGTTTGGCAATTTTCATATAATGCATTTGATTAAATAATATATGATATAAAAATTTTGAAAGTTATAGAATCCATTCTAAAAGGGCTATAAGGTGCAATCATAATCAAACAAGCCAAAAAAACATGTTAAGCGACTACCAAAACTTTATAAAAATTGTATTTTGTTGGATATATTTTTGTGGTGCCACTTTAATGCCATGTTAATCATGGAATGTAATGTTAAATGACTAATATGAATGTTGAAAAATTCAAAACAAAAATTCAAAAAAATATATTTTGGGTTTTGGTTTTAATAACGGACCTTTAAACTTGAAAAACAATTGCATCAAAAGCAGTCAATGTTACAAATTATTAAACTAAGGACTCTCTTTATAAAAGAATTTTGATGAGAAAAAAATTGAGATGATGTTAATTTATTATCGACACTCAAAAACCATTCACAATTTGAAAGTTGTGAAATTTTAAATTTTTAAAAATTAAAAATGTATTGAACAGAATTTTTTAATTTCAAAAGTCTTTTACCACATGTAAATGGGGTGTAATGTACATGACATCTAAAACAAAGTTGTAGTTTATGAAAAAATAAAATAAATCATTAAATAATTAGCATATTTTCATACAATTTGAAATTAAGATCATTTTTCAAAATGAAACATAGAATTTGATAGAATCTATCCACTTTTTCAAAATTCTTAATTATTCATGAAAAGTTAATACAAAAATGTGATTTTTTGAAAAATTTATATGTATTTTTAATAACATATTGCAAAATATTTCATCCCAAAAGTCATTTCTATGATGAAGTGAAAATGACCACAAAAAAATTGCAATCTTTGAGTCTTTTGTCACTATTGGCTCATTTGATTACAATCGCACCCAACAAGGAAAATGGTTCACTTTTTTCCCATTTGGCTGATTTTTTGTATTCACTAGGTTTAGAATTTGTGGCTTCAAGTGTCGACAAAATGTGCAAGAAGTTTTCGTGCAAGAAAACATGTTAAGTTGTATATAAAAACTTATGTACTCATTTTCTACATGTTTGATTTTTTACCAAAATATTTATGCACAATTACATACACATGTGAAAAATCACCACCACCATGGAAATTATCATAATTTGAATTATCGAATATCTCTCATTTAAATTATTCCATTTGGATTTTATATTTGGAAGATAACAAAAACAAAGTCCTTGAGTCTTATTGTCAAAAAAATGATACCTTGATTGTGAATATGCCTTTAGGCTAAATTAAGCTAAAATAAATTAAATTGTGTTAAAATAAGTCAATTTAAGTTACGGTAAACTAAATTAAACTACTTTTTTTTAATCAATTTTAAACTAAATTGAATTTGGTTATATTGTTTCAAATTCAAATATTGCTTCAATATGAATACACTAGTTGTGTAGTCACATTTTTAGTCATAATTACTTTTATTCTTAATTATAATCAAATGTATAATCATGTAATTATAATTTTGACCATAGTCATTAAAATGATAGTGATTAAAGGCCACATATGATTATATGACTATGTTTGGACATTAGTCACAAATGTTCTAATCATAAAACCACATTTTGGCGTTGTGATGTGAAAGGTGGATACCTCCGTATGCAAATATTTTATTATTTGACTTGAAATGAATGAACACAAAAGGTGAAAAAGAAAACTAGAATTTTTGAAAAGCTCAATGAAAAATATTGGTGTATTTCTTAATCATTGAATATTATAAAATTAAATTTCCAACTTATTCATATGTTTGTTTATTAATATTTGAAAGAAATTCATATTTAAATTGTAATATTGATTTTCAAGTTTTATTATTTTAGAGCATAGTGAATTTTTATATTTTTTTGGAATATAAAAAATCAAAATCTAATGTCAATTTTAATCTAATGATTGAATATTGTTGCAATAGTTTTGTTAATTGGAGCCAAAAGCAATTGTAGCCACTATTTATATTCCATGTTTTGAAATAACAACTTAAATTGGTGTTTAAATTTTAGGATTTACTTATATACCAACATTCATGATATATCATGAGAACAAATATATATCATGAAATTAATATGATGAATTAGAAATATTTTAAAATAATTGTAACTAGTTTGTTTGCAATGTAAAGACTCATACCTAACTATGTTTGGAGAATTTTAATATCTACATACTTATTTTTAGCAAATTTTTAATATAAAATTTAACATAATAGTATTCAATATTTGTTTAAAATTTTAAAACTCAAGCTTGAATTAAAAGCAATCCCTTAAAGGGGCATTGTTGGCTCCTATTAACATGGATGGACCCGAATTTAAATTGTAGGTAAAATAGTTTTATTGTTGTATGTAGCATTGTTTGTATCATGTTCATCAAAACATTGGTTGTGGCATTGTTGTGTATATCAAGTCGTGCCATCAAGTTTGAAAATCAAACGTGTAAAAAAGTCCATAATGCCTAATGTGGGCTCAAGAAGCATTGTTTTGCAAATCAAGGTGCATTGTTGGGGTATTTGAATTTCAAGTGTAGAAAAAGACATTGCATTTGGCATTGAGGGTTTACTTGCCTCAACTACATGAACTTTGTAACAAAAGGGAAGTAGTAGACTATTTTGGGAATGCAAACATGTTATTGAAATTTTATCAAGATGTTGTAATAACTTGAAAAATAAAAGAACAAGTGTTTAATTGAAAGGATAATAAACAATTTGGAAGCTTTTTTATTGAAGGGACATGAACTTGATTGGACAAAAAGCTAGATTAAACATGCTTGTAACACATTTTAAAGCTTTTGCAAGAGTACTACATCAATTGATTTTACACTATTAAGTTTCAAAATAAGTTGTTTTGTCACACTAGAAGAAATATTGTCCGTACCGACTAATGTTTTGCAACTTGAGTATGTTTCACCAATTAAACATAGGTTACTTGACCAAATATGGTGTCCTATTCAACTTGTATTACAATTACAACTCCAAGTTATGATTTATGATTCTTACATGATTAAAAACGTATTACCATCTAAATATGTAATAGATCCAGGTTGTAGGTCAATAATAAGTAGGTGATAAATAGATAAATATGTACATTGGAAATAGACTGGTATGATGCAAGTAATAGGTAAAGGGGTTACATGTGATAGGTAGGTTTAAGGTTCATAGTAGGTACTTAGACTTGTAAGTAGGTAGGTAACATTTAATTTTTTGGGTACAAGTAAGTTGGTGACAAATAGATTCAAGGTTGGTAATTAATAGGTAGGTAAGGGTTGGTAGGTTATAGGTGGGTAGGTTGTAAGTACATGGATGATAGGTAGGTTGAAAGTTGATAATAAGAAGTAGGTAGGTAGGTATGCATGTAAGGGTTGGTAGGTAAGTTTATAGGTTATTGGTGGATAGGTAGGTTTGTGGTTGGTAATGGGTGGGTAGATAGATAAATAGGTTGGGTTTTGGTAATACATAAATTAATTCGTACATAGGTAGGGAACATGTGATAAGGTTGTAAACATGGATAAGTCTATTGAAATATTGGTCATCTACTTACTTAGAATCTATATTCAAGTTTCTTCTAATTTCATGACAATGTTAATCTTACATCCATTTTCATTTCCAAAATAATTGCAAAAGGGCAATAAACAACATGTCTTCCCTTATAACTTGAACAAAGAATGTTGGATTCAACTTAATTTGGCCCCTTACAAGATAAATATCAAAAAGGTTGGAATTTAACAATATCCATACAACACAATAGTTTTCTTTCATTTCAAAATCAATTTCACAATCATATCGATCTCCACAATCTAGGTAATTATAAGAACTTGAAAAATAGAAAATGCTTGTGTGGTCAAAAGAAATTGTTGAAATATGTTTTAACATTTCATCCAAGTCCTAATTTAAAAGCTTTTGACACAAGTAATTAACAAAACAACATTGGATTGGAAACATTATTCATGTGAAATTTTTTCATGTTAAAAAATAACAAATCTTAACACACAATATGATTACCAAGAAAAAAAAATTATAATATTATGATTTCATAATAAGTTGGATATTATAATATAAAATTTTTATTATGTTAAAAATTATTATTTATGTTTTAAAACTTCTTTATTTTTTATACATTCTCATATAATGCCCTTTAGTGAATAAAAATTCAACAATAATATGATGTTGATGACCAAATATTAAAAAGTATGTTCAATTATGAGTGATTTTATGAAATGTTTTTTCATTCAAATTAATAATTTAGATGTTCATCTTTCAAATATAAAATTATTATAATCTAAGTTATATGGTTTGAATCCTTATAAAAAAAATCTAATGACACCTTATCATACAACCCATGTGATTTAAAGTATCCATCTTTTAGAGTATTGTAGTTTAGCCTTCAAAATGGACTTCATCAACTATCACTTTTGTTCCATCCTAATGTACTTTCACCTAGTTTGGGAAGGAAAAAATGTGAGATTAAAAATTTGAGAGGAAGTTGTTGAAGTTTTAAAAAGAAGTTAAGAATGATGCCATCACCATTAACCCCTAAGTGACTTGTGACTAGTTGAAATGTGAAGTCCATTTTGTAATGTAATAGAATAGAGAAAAAAATATCAAAAATACATGAGATATGTTTATTACCAGAAGAAGTTTAGTGTAGGGTGGAAGATTAACTATTATCTTGGGGTAATAGTGGTGTGATCGCACGATGGTTGTTATGTATGCATACAATAATAACAAGTATCATTTTGCATGTATGTTACTTTATTATGTTTGTTCATGTGTGTGGGTGTAGGAAAGGATTGGAAATGGATAACATACAATTGTTTTGTTTATTGCATTTTATCCAATTGGACACAACTTTTGTGTGCTGAAGTTTTCATCATTGTTCCTTGTTTTCCAATTGTTTAACATGGTCTATAATTAGGTTTCTCACATTATCACTTATTATATTTGAAAACCTTGGATTATTTTAAATCTATAGAATCCACATGAGGTATAACTATTGTATATTCATTGTGTTAGGTTGAACATTGCATAATAAATACATATGCTTACCTTTGGAGGCAATAAAGACAATATATGATAGGGTGTAAGCATAGTAAAATGTATGTAAAAAATTATGTTGTTAAGGTTGAATGGAAGTAGATGTAAATTAACAACAAAATTTATCATTAAAAAAATTGCACATTAAATGTTTTTAATTGAATAGTAAAAAATAACATAATTTTATTTAATATTGTGCATTAATTTTTAATTTTCAGATTATTTCAATTAATATTTTTCCTACTTGTTTGAAATGCAAGTAGTTTCAAAGTCCACTTTTTGCAATGAAAGCTTTTGTAAAGTATGTGGTAAGCAAGTGCTAACAAATAAATTTTCTACTTTTTATTAACACCAACCTTCAAGGATACAATGATATATATATCCCTAAAAGTAAATGAGTAAAAGTTTTTTAAATAGACAAAAAGTACCTCCATTTGCAAATTTATCGTCCAATAAATGAAGATATTTTTCCTCTATTTAAAATTTTTTTGTTCCTATTTTTTTTGTTTTAAAATTGTAATAAAGGTGTTGAAAATACAATTTTCAATTGTAATTTCATCTATTTTCATGTTGTTTTATAAGCTTTATATGCATGATACATATTTGAAATGGTGACACTCATTTTTTGTGTTTACTTTGTCATGCTTTTACCCAACAATGAAAGAAAAAAAGCCAAATCAAAATAATTTTTTTAAAATAATGAACTATATTTAAGCAATTGTATATTTAAGGACCACCTTATACCTTAATAAAAACATACATATTATATAGTTTAAGAAACCATTAATTTTAAAACATTATATAATGCTAAAAAAATTATGTGAAATGCCTAGATGTGGGTTTGCATCTCATCATGCAGGTAGAATCAAAGACCACATTAAACCTTCATTGAAGTTTCATTCAAAGCAAGATGGCCATTTTATATATACACATGGAGCTATGTCCTCCTATTAGTGTGTGCGTGACAATCTCTGATGTACCTTGTTGGGTCCAAAATTTGAGTTTATGAACATTCTTGACACCCTTCCTATCTCTATCTCCCTAGGTTATAACAATGTTTTCCAAACTTGCAAATCCAACCAATGTGTCCCTCTTTTTATTAGATACCAACCAAGTGGATATTGTGTTGAAGACACCTTCATTCTCCGATTGTCAATTGTGCTTGTATTTGGGTTTATGTAGGTTTATTAAGAACTAAACTAGATTGATGGTAACCAAGAACTTTGCAAAAGTGGAGCTCTTGGGAGTAGTTAAAACTTGAGTATCACTATTAAAGTTGGATATCGTTTTTGGTTTCTATTTTCACCCACTACTCTTCTTGATTTGTCATCCATAGCAAAGCATGTCTATGTTCTTTGTGAGATGTTTATTGGCGACTATGGATGATGTAGTTTTCATTTGGTTTCACATTTTGAGGAATTTTCATGAGGTATTGTTGTAGACTAATTGTGAGTTGAATTTTGGGAACTTTGTGGAACATTTCCTATTTGAACTGTTGCCGGTTTGAACTTGCCATGAGGCATAGAGCCATTACACAATGAGTTGCTTGTTGTAATCTGCAACCTCCATTGGATTTGAAGATTTTGCTTCTTTCTGGCTTTTGTAGCTTTTAGTCTTGGAGTCTAGAGTTTGGGGGGTTTCATTTACTCCATGTGCAAAGAAATATAATAATACTTGACTAGTGTGGAAGGTCCCATGTAGAAAATGTCTCTGACCAACAAGCATGCTTGTGTGAGCTATGGCAGACACAATGTACAAAGAGTTCCTGAAGTGCATAGGAGGTGAGAAGGAACATGGAAGTATTGCAAGAGCCAAGTATCTTCAAGTAACCTACAATTGACAAAGAAGATGGCTAGTAAGGAGTTAGGGTGTGTGGGAGGAAACCCTATGCACCAGGAAGGGGGCCTGGCCTGCTGAAGACATACTATGAATTTGTGAAACTGGAAGTCTGAGATGGATGAGCTGCAGAGGGTTGCAGGCATGACAAGAATCTGTGAAGAACTATGTGACCCAGGCCCATGTTGTAAACAGCTTTCACCAACTCTCTTTGTGCTCCAGGAGAATATGAGAGTTCTTTTTTATTTGTAAGTTTACAATGGTTTGTTTTTTCAATGACAATTACAAGGTTATGAGCATACTCATTCTTTTTATGTTAGTTTTCAAAATGTTTGCTGTGGAGGTTTTTTGCAATTGTCATAATATATGAAGCAGCTGAAGATGCATTACACAAGTGAGAAATATGATTTGCAGCTTGAGAATGCATGACTGTATTTCAGGTCAATTATGCCAACATTGCAATCCATGGTGGAGGGTCTGGGTCTTGACTGTTGCACAATGCTTCACAAATGACAAGTCTTTTCTTCTGAAACTCTTTTAGTATTCACAAACACCATGAGAACTTGAACTAAAGTTATGCCACTGCTTCTCAAGCTGCAAAAACCGCACACTAAGAAATCATGCTGACCATATGAAGTATACATTCACACTGGTCAAATTTTTCACACAAATGTTCGGACTGTCACCAGAGTCTCTTGAGAGATCTAGCAGCAAGGCAACACTGACATCTCCTGCCAAGAATCCCTTTAGATTATGAGATTAGGGTTTTCATGACCTCTGAGAAGATCAATCCCAGTAAACTGAAACCCATCAAAGGAACTTACCCCAAAATGTAAGAAATGATATGCTTGTGGTGCCATCTCTCAGATCTATCCAGATCTAGATGGTAAGCAGCTTCAGGCAATTCATCACCCCCGCTTTCTTTCTGTGAATTTGCCATGTGATATCAGATACTTCCTTTCTACTGCTTTCTAACATGCATGACAATTGTCTGCATTGCATCTCAAATTGGGAGTTTTGAGTTGAGTTTGCTCTTACAACTTTGAGAGATAGGGTTTGTCGTTGTTCTGGCAGCTGAACTTCAATCAAAGCTTCCATGGCACATTAGAGGAGCCACCTTATGGGGAAGGTGCCTCCGCTCCTCTCAAGTGAATCACAGCCATCCATTCATGAATAGCAAAATTCTAGGGGTTTTTTACACCCCCGTAAGGACCTGGACTGGGGCTGCTCTGGGAATTCGAGTCCTGTGTTGGGCTCCCGCCTCACACAGGGCCCTCATTCTCAGAACACCCCTGTTCCCCATCCTTACCCTACACTCATTGACCTCCTAAAAGGGATAGGTTGAAAGCTTGAAAATAGCTTTAAAAATTAGGTTGCAACCTCAACTAAGTATGGTATTTGCAGCCTTTCTGAGGATCTTGTAACCCACCACCCACCATTAGAAACTTGTTATGATTTGGTTGTTGATGAACCACACCTGAGTTACCACGGTTCCACCCTTGGTAACTTTTGTGGTGTAAACCTACTTCCGCCTCACACTATCTAGGTGACTACCTATATAAGTGAATAAGTATCATAGGTCAGTAGGTAGATAATGAAAGTGGTTACTATCCAGGGATGTAAGTAGATAAGGCACTTGGTGGGTCCTAGGTAGGTAGACACATGTGGATGGTTAGTACATAGCTAACCACCGTGGTTAGCTATGTTTACTGGGAACTTGGAGCTAAACTACCATACTCCACTTGTTGCTCACCAAGCAAAACTTTCGCCCTTCTTTTTCTAGGCTTACGTCATCTGGACACGACATTGGAAATGAGTTTTCATCCATTGAAAAGAGGGTTACATGACTTTTCATCCATCAACAAGAGCGTTATGTTATCATGCAATCCTATGAATGGTCTGTTGTGGACTAGATAAACAGACAAGAGGATGTCACCTACCGGATATAGTCAAGGCATGGGAGCATTCAGTAGCTAGTGGCCTCAAGCTGGTTATGGGACATAAACAAGGAGGAAAGCAAATCGAGCTGACCATTATTTATAATAAGGAGCCCTCTTCACAGACAGAAAGGGCTCTTCATGGATGAGAAGTAGATTATTCATCTACATTCAAGAAGAAGGCTTGTATCAGAAAATAGCACTCAACTCAAGACAGAATCAGAATGCAATACAAAGTAAGTGAGATTAGCCTTCCTCTTCATTAAGTCTAGGAAGCAGCTTCAGGTCGTTGCTTACCAAAAATACGTTTGGCACTATCACGATATTTCCAGTAACCATCGACCTCTCACAACTTACCTAGTCTAAAATTGACAAACTCAGCTGAGTTGACCAGCACAGGTAAAACCATCACCTCCACTCGGCCTGATTTTGACCCTCAATCATTTACACTTACACAGGATTTACATGTCATATATATGATTATTGACACTTACACTCACAACACTGGAAGGAATCATGAAGGTATCATTCAATTCGCATGTGTTTCCTTGATGTGAATGGAATGAAAGGCTTTAGCAAATTCTAGCAAACAGTCAGACACACTCTCTCTGCAAGGCATGATTTTTCAGATTCCATGCCTGGAGTTGAAAAATTGCCTAGTAGTCATATCTTGTGGGCGTGTGCTTATGAGCTTACACGTTCCAGCCACTGTAACAAAACTTACAAGATTGAAAGACCGACTTTGACTCTATTTTATCAGCTAATAAGTTAGCCAACACCCGTGTTTTTCACATGGATGAAAAACATTGAAAACCTAGGGCCTAAGTTATTAAGTTCATGGACAGGGAATAATACCATAATAATTTTTTGTTGGGAAGTTACATGAAATAGCTGACTTGATACTCCTTGAGTCAATCTACAAGGGAAGTATGTCCTCCTCTCTTCCTCGGGACCTGTGCCTGCAGTGTGGAGATGTTGGGTTGTTGACCCTGTGATTCGGGCAGCACATTAAACACACCCCCGCCTTCGAACTTTGCAGAATTTGACATGTTTATCACCCTCCATCTAACTTTTGTGGATGTCAATGAGGTGCCCAACACGGTTCCATCACAGGGTTTGACTGATGTCTGGCATGATTTTATTTTAGATTGACAAACTCTTGGAATCAGCCAAAAATCTTTTGTGCAAAGTTTTGCATCTAGGCAAAACCTTTTCAAAAAAGTATGTTATGTTAAATATTTCGCCAAAAAAATTCAAAAATAATTGCCGAAAATTGATTTTTTTCTAAAGTCACCATGTTTCTACTACACTTTCAACAAGCAAGTAGTGAGGATGTAAAAGGATTTTAATAAATTTCTACCCTCATAGCTTGTCTATAGCCAATTGTGGCTAAATCTTTTTATGGATGGATCTCCTTATGGAAGATCGCCAATGAAGCAACATCATAAAATTGAATGGAAAAAAAAACACTGTCACCAATATACATAGCAGGATTCTAGAAAATGTCTAATATCCTCTCTGACCTGTAGCCAAAGTGGGCTCTTTCATTTTGTGGATGCTTTGCCATTGTGGCTACATCACAAAATTGAAAAACAAACCCTGGTTGGAATATGCCTTTGGAAATTAGGCTATTTGCTGTGACTTGGTCTAACAGGCTATGTGCTTGGGTGTGCAATGATGTCTTATTTATAAATATATAGTAGATGTCCAGTGAAGCTAGTTTGATTAAAGGCCTCTTCCTTATACATTGTGCATTCCCTAGCTTCACCCTTGTTGTTTAGAACTACTGCCTTTTTCCAGGAATGGGCTCCATTCTACCACTCAAAATAATAACAGTGTAACTGTTATATAGTTGTTTATCTTTATTTTTTATTTTTTACATATTAGAGTTATCCGTAAAGTCCGGGAAAGACAGCACCAGTACCCTGAGTTTGGTCATAAACAGGGTGAGATTTTTTTTTAAACCTGCAAAAAAGTACATTAGCATTCAAGGGGGGCAAAAGAAAGGCAGGGTGAAACTGAGAAAACCATCAAAACTGATTTTTTTTTCCTGAGCGCCTCCACTGCTGCTACATATATTTTCACTACTCCTATCCGTACAGCTACTGTAGTTCCTCTCGAACCTTGTGCATTAAATGCTGAGTTTCAGCATTTCATACTGAGTTTTAATAAAATTTCCTTACTTTACGGATACTAGTCAAAGAGGAGGTTAAGAAGTGAAAGGGGGCCCAAAGACAGGGTGAAGACAGGGTGAATTTACGGATTTCTCTATTATGTCAATTTTTTTGACAAAAGGTGGGAAAAGTATTCCTTTCCAATACATCATGAAATTCATGTTTTTTAAATTGTTTATTCATCCTACAATATGATTTAACATATATATAAATGAATGTAATGCGATTGGTCACTTTGATGGCACAAAGGTTTAGGGTTTAATGTAAAATTTATTACTATTGTTAGAATTTAGAGTCTGTCAAAATCAAAAAATTAAAAATTCATTGCTTAACATTTCTTCAATGTACATATTTATTTTTTTCCTTATTAAAGTTGTAAACTCATTTCAAAAAATAAAAAATAAATTTTTTAATTTAATAAGGTTTTAATGCATGTTTTTTTAAAAAATTAAAACGCATGAATTTCTACAGTTTTTAATGATTCACATAATAATAAACATGGTTTCTCCCATATTAATCCTATGTATGATTGAAAATTTATTTAAAACTTTTCTGACATATAATAAATAAATCTAGCCTAAAATGATTATATAGTAGGTTGGTAATATTTTATATTTTATAAAAATATAACACAAGTCCTTTTGTAATTATTCTTTTTTAATGATGTATAATATTGGCTTAAATACTGGTCTAAATATATTGTTATTTATAACATATTAAATAATACATTATATATAATTAATGATATTATGGATTTATATTGTTGATTCATTTTAATACATATAATATCTTCATATTTATTTTAAATAGGATAAGAATATATATATATATACCCATGGTTATGTATAATGTAATTCTTGTGTAAATTTTATTTTTAATGAAATTTTTAAAATTTCAAAAGATAAGTTATTAACATTGTATATTTTATTAATGCATGTAATTGAATATTATTTCTATGTAAATTGAAATATTTTAATTGAAGTTTGAAATAAAGTTATTAATATTATGTAAGTTTAATCCTTGTAAATTAATTCTATGTAAATTTTAGTTTACAATGTATTAAATGATGATATATTTAGCTTATTAATGTGTGAAATTATTTTTTTGCATTTCTAGAAATATAATATTTGCATAATTATTTTAATTTGGTAAAAAATTTAATTAAACATTTGATGGAGAAGGAAAGTGGGGCAAAGGTGGGGTATTCTTTAGAGGTGCATTCTTCAAATGAAGCTTCTAAAACCTTGAAATTTCTTCCAATTGTGGTTGTTCAAAATTTGTGCTCCAAATGCTTTGAAAGTAGCAACTAAGCTCGTCAATTGGGCTATGACATGTAATCATCTTATAATGGATGCAACATGATTTAACTTAGGATCAACTATTTAAATTCTTGCATTTATGATGATTATCAACTAAGATACTATCAACTTATAGAAAGTTAAACCCAAAATAATTTCTTGGTCACAGTTTTGTTTCCATTTTCATGCATAATCTACATCAAAAGTGGTTTTTACATTACATAAATGTTTCTAGAAATCATCAACCCATTGAAGGCATTGGCAATGCCATGGTTACTGTGTGTAACATTGAATGTGCAATATTAATTTAAAGAGTGTTTTAAGAACCCAAATTTGGGTCAAATTTTGTAATATTCTTTGATTTTTTTGTTGTGGCTTTCCTTGAATACCTATTGATATGTTATGACCTAATGAAAACTAGAAATTAAAACATGTAGAGTGAAATGATAGGCAAGTTTTAAAACCTTTCAAAATCATTTGCCTAATCAATTGACTCAAAATTAGGGCATTATCACACCATATCCTTTGCAAATTTTGCAACAATAAAATTAAGGTAGTAACTTCATCAATGGCCATAATTAATGGGTTGTAATCCAAATGAGTTGTGAGTCAAATTCTTCATGTACAATTACAAAATCAAAAATCAAAATAATGCACCATGAAGCCAATATATAAATTATGTAAGTTGTTATTTCTGATCCAAGGTTTTGGATTTTGTAACAAAGTACTAGCAATGAAGATTTATAATCTATACTAGATGTAACCTCTAGTTCCTCCACATTAGGTAATGTCCCATGTTAACTGCACAATAGACACACAATTGTCATGCTTCTTTTGACTAGCAAGCAAACATGACACATAGTGCAATAAGCATTATAATGGGTATGGTTAGACAATGTGGGTGGTGGCATAGTTAACAAAATTAATCCTTCCTTATAGCCCAAGTTTTTTTAGAATCAAGTGTGCTTTCTTTGAGAGCTCAAACAAGCTTCTCAAAAATATTCTCTTTGTGATTTTTGTGATTCTTGATCTATTCTTTGTGAGCATGAAGATCCAATGACTATATGTTGATTATATACAATGTTTATGTTTCTAGTTTTAAACACATTTGGAAAGGAAAAGCACATTGGATATTTGTTAAAATGAGCATTTTTCAAAAGTGTGGATGGAAACGCAAACATAGGATGAATTACCAACTACAACAAAAGATCATAGCCAAGGTTGTACAATTGATTAAAGTGTCAACACTAACTAAGCTAGACAACCTAGCCTAACATAAGTAATAGGCTAGTAGCTACTTGTTACATAACCTAACCTTATATATATTTAATAAAATTATAAAACTATAATGTTTATTCATTTTAATACATATAATATCTTTTTTGTAAAATAATAAGATAATTATTTACTAAAATTTATATTAAATGCAATTTTAATATATATAAACCCATTGTTATGTATCATGTAATTTGTTCATGATGTTTTTTATTTTCAAAAATAATTTAAAATTTCCTAAAAATAAGTTATTAACGTTGTATATTTTATTAATGCATGTAATTGAATACTAATTCTATGTAAATTTTGTTTGTGTTTCATTTAATTTGTGTTTGAATATTGGCTTCAATAATGACATGGATATCCAAAGGTGGACTTGCAGCTTATAGTCTCGCAAAGATTTTGAAAAAATAAGGCATGCGTACTAATTTGCAAAAACTTTGAGAAGAAAAATTCACAAACAAAGAAGATATATGGGTACCCATTTGTAAATAACTTGAAAAAAAGTCTCTTCAGTTAAAAAAAAAGATAAATATCCATTTGTAGATAATTTGATAAGAAGTTTGATGACAAATTAAATTAGTGGGTGCAACACACAAGCTATAAATCCTATCAAGCAAAATCAGTTGCTGAAAGAAAGAATTGTTTACTTTTGAGTCTATTGGAGATTCTCTACCCATCAAACTGACAATATATTCAAGGTGGAATTTTTTTTTTAACCAAATGATGATGAAATGTAGTAACAATGTTGTAAACAAATGTCTTATTTGGTGACAACAATATAAACAACTTCATATAATCCTTCCAAGCACCCATATGCAAACACTCGAATAGGTGCTTGCACATTGAACAAGCCCAAATTCTCTTTGTAGTGGAAAACTAAATGGGAACACTAGTAAATCATAGGGCAGAGGAGGAACGTTCTCCATGTCCCACTAAACCACTATCATTGTAACAACAAAAAGAAACAACAACAATATAACTAATTTCCATAGTGTTCCAAAGTTGATAGCTGACGATAAGGAGTTAATGTTCAAAATGTTGTCTATTCCCAAAGGAGGGTTTGTTCTTGGAAGCCTTTGAAAAACCTTCAAATCTCGTTTTGGGTATGATTTGGATTATCAAATAGCTGGGTATGAAAATGTTCATAAAATCTTAGAAGCCATGTTAGAGTGTGTGGATTTGGAAGCTTTGTGAGGGCCAAGTTGTTGTGCAATGCACTTGACACCTTGAGAAGATGAACATGACTCAACTATGCAATTCTTTGTGCAGATTGAATCCACCAAAAAGTTAGACAACAATACAATTACTGGCATTACTACTACTACATTAGGGATGATGATGGTGAATCCTCCAACTCGCGTTGAACACAACAATGATTTTATTGTGAATGGAATTAGCTTAAAATGTTCACCACCCAAATGATTAGATCGACGCTTTGATAAAGAAAGGGAGCAAATTTTGTAAAAAAAGACATGGGCATTAGGTAGCTACTCAAATGGCTACTAGAAGTCATATCCTTCATACATATGATCTGTACGCTGCCTCATGTGACTAGACTTGTCTATGATGATGAAAAACTAGTACTAGGATCACTTTGGACATTGGGTGAATGTGCCCAAGCTTCATTTTCATGCATCCTAGTTCTAGGTGGTTTTTACTTCTCAGATTCCCTTGATTTATTGATGTCATCATCTTGTTCTAAATGAATACAGTGAAGTTATTGCCTTTGTCCTTGGCTTGAAAACCTCTAGGGATTGCCTTTTCAAAACCAAATTCATCAAAAATATGAACACCAAAATAATCATTTTAACAAGAATAAACACCAGATGTTCCCCCTTCTTCAAACAATGGTCCATTGGAAATGTTTTCTAATCATCATAAAATTCGGTATTGCATAAGCTCACTTGCCAAATACATTCGCTATCTCCTCTACGCAAAATTAAGACCTTTTGCATTGCTAAGTTATGTTTCTTCCAAAATGCAACAAGAATTTCCTACAACAGAGCAATGCATTATATCGCTTCAATGAATATTGCCAAGCAAGCAATAGGCATCACTCATCAACCCTAGCAATCAACAAAATCATCTTGCTTGTTGTTTTTTATTTTTTTTGGAACAAAAAAAATCCTTTAGTAAGAATTTTGACTTCCTTCAGTCAAGGTTTTAATTGAATTTTGAAATATAAATACCTAATATTATGTACACTTAATCAATGTATTTTTAAAACTTGATGTAAAATATATTTTACAATACATCAAATAATGACATACTTAATTTATTAAAAAATTAACATTCTTATACATATAATATCTTAATAACTATTTTATGTTAATAATTTTAAATAAACATTAAATTTAGTTGAAAGACATTTTCAATCTCATAAATGAAAATAATTTTTTAATGGACCAATGCAAAATCCTTGGTATATGTAAATGAGGGTATTGCAATATTTGTCACATTGATGTTATAAGGTATGTACAAAGTTTTGAAATGTAATTGCAATACCCTTGTTTTAATGATATTTTCATTACCTTTTACCATCAATGTGACCAACTTGATAATACCTTCATTTGTATCATGGTTTAGGATATTGTCACAATATGGTATGGGTATTATATTCGTTCTAAGTTTTGGTAAGGTTATGCAATACCCCTCCAAGTTTCATGGTGAAAGCAAATATCCCAAGATGATGCAGGTCTTGCATTTAAACTCCATAATTTTGTTCGAATGACATTCTACCATCAATGTGAAAAACTTTGCAATACCCTCATTTACTTGAATAAATATGTTTAGCATGATACAGTGAACATGGAATAAATATCTTTAAAAACATTATTTTGTTCCATGGTTTATGATATTATAACAGAATGATGTAGGTTTTGCTTTCCTTATAGGTTTTTCTAGGGCTCTACAATACTTTTCCAAATTCCAAAAGATATGTTATGGAACCCAAAGGTTTTATGGGATACCTTGAGAGGGGTAGTGCATGTGAATTGAATAATTCTGGGCATGAGCAATACGCCTTCAATAGCCCGAACCAAAATAATTGAGCCCATGGTGTTTGCAGATTACCCTTGAAAGGGTAATGCTTTCCTTTTAGGTTTTGGTATGGCTATGCATTACCCTTCTAGGTTTCAATATATATGTGATGGAGCCCAAAATATTTTTGATATACCCTAACAAAGGTATTGCACATGCATTGTATAATTTTGGGCACAAGTAATACCCCTCCAATAGCTTGGACCAAAATAATTTAATCCATAGTGTTTACAGAATATCCTTATGAGGGTATTATGTTCTTTCTAGGTTTTGTTAGGTTATGCTATACCCCTCCAAGATTCTTTAGATATGTTATGGAGCCCAAAGGATTTCTAATGTACCCTAATAGGGGTATTGCATGTGCATTGCAAAAATTTAGGCACAAGCAATACCCTTCCAATATCTTAGACCAAAGTAATTCAATCCATGGTGTTTACAAAATACCTTCATGAGGGTATTGCTTTCTTTCTAGGTTTGAATTTCTAATTTTTGGGGGCAAAGAAAGGTTTTTTGGTTTGAATGCAAGACTAGAATTAATTTTTTTGATAATTTCATCAAGCATACATATAAGAGTATGTGAAAATGTATTTCTAATTATTTACACAAGATGGTGTAAAATGAAAGAAAAATGCTTTAAATAAAAAAACATGGGTGACACATGTTACAAAAATGTGCAAAAAATGCCCAAGTCCAAAACAACCTGACCTTCAAATGGGGAACATGTCATAATGGTAAATATGTGGTTGCTTCAAAGATAAATTGTTACGTTAAATCCTAAAGACCAAAATAACACCCTAATCAAAAGTGGGATAAACCATGGGCTATCTATGTCATTACCAAAGGGGGATGGGATCCCATTGGCCCTTTTATACCATGTTGATGCAACCTTTGGATCATTGGCATGTCGTTGCATAAATACCTTGCGATTGGCCAATGTTATGTTCACAACATTAATCATAAACCTATTTAGTGGTGCATCAAACCCTAAAACAAACAACACAATACAATAGTATTGCATATGGAACTTAAAACCTAGAATTCAAATAAAATTGATTATGGTATTATTAAAAACTTACTGACCATGAATCATTTTTCAATCATGGTATTACATAAAAAGACTAATTTCCTTATGTCGCATTGTCTTATGGGATGCAAACTTCCAATTACGCTCCATCCAAATGCTTTTGAACACCTTCACATACTTAGCTTGAATTGCTCGAATCACAAGTGCAAGGTCCTCATAACGCTTTAAGTTGGCCCGCACATTGAAAGGGATGGACTCCACACCCCATGCAATCATGCTAAGAAGTTGAAGAATGTGGCTAGAGGCTAGTTTAATAAGTGTTGGCTTAGGAACCTAAGGTGTGTATTATAAATCAACTTGGAGCCTAACCCACTTTAAGTTTGTGTGCCTCCTAGCCCTTGCAATTGTCTTTTGTTCATTACGATGGAAGCAAGTTAGAGGGTTGTTCAAGACCCGCGCATGCATGGTTGCATGATCTTGATGCCTCGAACCCTCCTTTTGAGTAAATGGGCATCTGAACTTGCCTAGCTCCATGGTCGCATTGTGGCATGCTTGCAAATGTTATACAAAGTTATACTTGACAATATAGGATGCATTGCACCCATCAACCTTGTAAGCAAATTTGGGCCCATCCCTTGCCCAATGGACACCTTCTATGGCAATTGGGGGAGGGGCAACTACATCCGAAACCAAAAATAAATAAATAATGAACCTAATGTGAAAATTAACATTATGGATCAAGGTTAGCCCATGTACAATGAAGGTATTGCATAGAAGGATGAAATATTAAAAACAAGATGAAGGTATTGTGTAACCTAATTTTCAAGATTATAAAAAATGAAGCTAACTCTAGAAAGGACAATCACCTACAAAGTTTTCATGACACACCCCAAGCTCCCTGATAGACTCAACTATGAGTCCAAATGTGAAAATAACGGAAGGATAAAGAGTTGGGGTACGCTCCCTGGCTCATAGCACTTCGGGGGTAAAACGGAGCGTGCTGAAATTCTGGGATGGGGACTATGACAAATGACAAGCGGGTCAATTATTCACACGGACTTACACAAACCAAACAACAAGTTGGTTAGTGCATAATTGGAACACTTTTGGTGCACGGACGAACCGCGGGCAAACACAAACTCATAAGACTCACCACGACCAAACTTGGGGGAAGCCACCACCTTCCCCCTTATAGTATTCTTTGTGCCTAGCCACGGGGTCCTGCACTCCAATGTCATTTTGTCTCGGGACTCCCAAATTGGGAGTCCCGAAATTTTCGAAATTGAGATTCTCGCAACTTTGGAAGCTCATAACTTCTTGTGCAGACCTCTAATTGAAATGAGGCCTCAAGAAAAGCATTCGTCAATAAATTTCCAACAATATACGACACGCCATTTGAATGCAAGTAAATCAAGGCGATTCTCGACCTTTAGTGGTTAGGAGTCAAATTGGTAATTTGATTCCTGGCCCTTTCTTTTGGCCATAACCTATGTTTTAAGCACCCAAATGGGTCATGCGAGCCCACTTTAAACATCTACATTCTAAGAGCTTTCCAATGTTATAATTAACTTTTCAATTCAATGAGTTTTGGCCCTTGCAATTGCCTTCTGAAGATTCGGAAGTCCATCTAAACTCCAACTCCCAAAGTGGGAGTTCACTTGGGAGTGTGGGGGTTCATTCCCTCACACTCTTTTACACTCCTAGGATCATTCTTGGCTCGCACCTTTGCAAACCCTTGTTTTGGTTGTGAGCTCAAGGCTAGGGTTGTGACATTTTAGGTATTGCTTAAAGACTTTGACCAAAAAAACCCCACCCATCCTTTCAAGTAGAAAAGATGGGTGGGGCAATTAATTATAATATATAAGGTTCAATATGTCACCTCCTCCATCAATTTGAACATGAGGTTCAACATCCCCATTTGCATTTTCTTACCCGAGAATTACAATTTCTTGTTCTTCTATCATGTCAATAGTTTTCTATAATTCAATCTCACTTGTAGTAACATTTTTTACTGTAGATGTTTCCCCAACCTCAACACTAAGTTACATTTGTTCCTCCATATTTCCATTTGGAGCTAATACAACCACATCCTCAACACTAGTTTTGGCTTGTTGGGAAATCATGGCAACTTCTACATCTCCTTCTTTCATCACACCTCCAATACCATCTACAACTTAAACTGGGGATTGTTGAATTGGTCCACCATTCTTCATTTTGTTTTGAGTGTGCATCTAACAAAATGCCAAAAATGCCCAAAACAAAATGAGAACCAACATTAGTTCATTAATTTTTAACTTTTTTACCAACATTAAAAAACAAAAAAAAAAACCCAGGGCAGTTACACAATAGATGACGATGACAACGCACTTAAGCTTGTCATCATCCTCCTCCTCCTCTTTGCATTCAATGTTGAGCACAACAAAAAAAAATGACATTTCTACATCATCTTCCTTTTCGCACAGCTCTGCTACAACAAAACAATAGATAATGATTTCGACATGTTCAAACATGTTGTCATCCTCTTCTTGTAGTTATGTTATAACAAAGCAATAGACAATGACAATGCATTTGAACGCATAATCATGGTCCTCCTCCTCTTCGCACCGTGTGTTGAATTACAACAAAAAAATAAAATGACGACATGCTCCCATGTTGTCGTCCTCTTCACATAACTATGTTGTAGCAAAACAACAAATGATGACACTCAAGTGCCTCCTCCTTCTCCTCTTCATGTTATGTGCATAGTTGCAACAAAAAAAAATGACGGTGTTAGGGATGTTCCCACGTCATCATCCTTTTCATGCAACTGTGCTACACAAAAACAACAGATGATGATGACACGCTTGAACATGTTGTCATCCTCCTCTTCCTCTTCATGCTCTGCACTAAGCTGCAACAAAAAAAAGAAAAAATGACGCAAGAAACTCTCGTGTTGTCATCCTCTTGACATAGTTGCACTGCAGCAAAACAACGGATGACAATGACATGTTCTTTGTGTTGTGTGTTGAGTTGTAGCAAAAAAAAAAAAAAAAATGACACGAGAAGACTCTCACATTGTCATCTTCTTCATGTAACAAAATAATAGACGATGCACCTCTTATTCACGCTCTGTGCTAAACTATAACAATAATAATAATAAATGAAGATGTGAGAATGTTCCCACGTCATCATGCTCTTCTTGCATGAATAGACAAGACAATAAATGATGATGACCCAGTGAAAAAAAAACATAAAAAGGAGCTTACCTTGTAGTTAGGCTTTTCTTCATGCTTTACAAAGTTCCTCCCACCTCGATGCTCCAAGCTCCTCCCACCTCAGTGCTTCAACAAGCTCCTCCTTTCTTTCTCCTCACTCCTCTCAAGCTCTAGCGATTCAAAGCCTTGCAACCCTAAACCTTGGTCCCATTGGTTTTCAAGTGGTGGTGATGGAGGGGAGTGCAAACACAAAAGAGGGGTGAACAGAATGAGGGAGGTAGATGGGCCAGTAGGAAGAAGGGCGGTAGGTAGGTTGGAAGGGTAGGTTGGAGTTCCCAAAAAAAAATTGTGTCAAGGGTCAAGGGTGGCGGGAAAAAAAAATTAATCGAAAGGGAGCCCAGGAGAAGAAACAATGAATTCCCAATAAAAAGTCTAAGGAAGAAAAAGGCCTAGAAAAGAAAAACAACTACTGACCAAATAAACTGACCCCTGGGGGATAGTTTCATCCCATCCATGAAATCCCATAATGAGATTTTTTGGATGGTACACTAGTGGGTGCTGGGTCACTCAAGTCGACTTAGTTGAACTATTTTATGCTAGGCCCCTTATTTTAGGGATTCCCACACCCTCAGGCTTTACCCTATGCATAAGAACCCCCTTCTCATGCCTTCAAACAACACAACCCTAATTCAATCCATAACAACCAAACCCCCCCCCACCCAAAAAAAAAAGATTATACATAAGTATTGTCAGAGTGAAGCTCCCCAGGCCTCTATGTAGAATGGATGGTGTGTGAACAGAAAACATTTTTCAGTTGTATTCTTGTCCCATGGTTAACCACAGTGGTTAATTATGTATTAAGTTACTAACCTACCTAGTTGCCACCAAGTGAATTACCTACTGACCTACCTACATAATAAACATTCACATTTCTTTATTATTTTACCTATGGTACTTACAACGTGGCCACTTATATATGTAGTTATTTAGGTAACGTGAGGGGAACAAGGATATTGAAGTTTGACCTTGGTAACTCATCTGGGATTCATCCACAATAGGTTTCCAATCATAACAAGTTCCAATGGATGGTCTAGGGAGACGACGTTACATTGGCAATGGGTCCTTATTGTAGATAATACAAAAGCATGATGCATCTTTTTCTCAAGAGATGGATTAGGTCAAGGGCAAACAAATAAAAAAAGAAGAAGAAGCAAACAATACTTTTGTACTATCTACAATAGGGACCCATTGCTGATTTAATGTTCTTCATGCAATGATGGTGCTGGGTCACATAATCCCCATTAGTGCCTGATTCTCATGCCTTCAACAATGGAACCCTTTTTCTTGGTGGGGGAAAATTGACCAAAATTTTCCATTGTTGTTATTTTAAATACCTCATTAGGCAGAGCCTTCAAAAAGGTTTGAGAGGTACCTTATTCTATATGCAAGGTTGTAAGGTTTGGAGATGTGTAAGGCCTTTCATGTGTAGGTACCTTCTGCTTGAAGGTGGCATAAAAAAGTAGGTCAAACTTTATGTAGGGGAAGTAGTGTTTTTGTGTTTGTGTTTTACACTGAATTAATATGTTTTCCCAAGTTTTTCTCTTTTTTCATATTTGCAAACTAACTCATTTTCTTTGAAAACCACACATTGCACGTTTTTTTTAAAAAATTAATTCAATATTTCTTAATGTTTTTAGAAAAATAGCCAAATTTTGCCGAAAAAACTGATTTTCCATTGAAAAAAATCATGTTTGAAAATGTTTTTTTCAAATTGTCTTTTGAAAAGCAGTGAAAATTCACCATAAAAAAACATCTCTTAGTCCTCCTATCGTCACTCATGATGCATAACCTCGCCCTCTTTTTGTTTTCTTGTGTACTTCATCTGGACAGATTTAGGTTATAAGTTTTTGTCCATTGAGAGGAGGGTTACATGTTTTTCATCCATCTATAAGCTGATTAGAAAACTTTTCATGCACAGATAGAACGTTATGACATCATTTCAGGAACCTTGAACTGTAGATTATGTTTGGTAACCAGCTTGAGTGTGCTGATTACCGTAAATAGTCTCAATGCTCATGCGCCTTGATTTTTCATGGTAACCTGTGCACTCTGACCTGTTACCTAGTCCATAGCTCCTATCTGTCAATCTGTTTAGGGTATTGTTTTTTCCATAACCACCTATGTAGTTTTCTTTACCTTTTATTTTTGGATCACATAAGGTGTCAATATCATTTTTAATGAAAATTTAGACCCTGTGGTTATCAATTTACTCGGGTTATTTTTTAATAATAAACTAATAACCACCAGTTATGCATAAGGGTGAGTTTTCACGATGAGAACCACCAATTATATTGCCTGCATATGGTAAGCTATAGGGTTTATTATTATTATTTACTTGGGCTTGACATTGTTGTGTGTGTACTAGTGATGATTAATTGATGAAATAAATGAATTGTGAAAATTAAGTTCCATTCAAATGAAAATATGGAATGACATTGCATGTAACTTGAGGTGAATTGAATTCAAATACATTGAATGGAATTTGTATTCAACTAAATTTAATTTTATAGTTGGATTGAGATTCAGTTCAATAAAAATCAGATGCAAATTGATGGAAATGGTATTGAAAATTTCCTCATGAATATGAATATGATGTTTGAAAAAGAAACTTTTAAAAATACATACTAAAAAAGACATTTTTCATTCCTATTTACTTGGGAATGGGCTAAGCATATTCCAATTTGGAATTGTTCAAGTGACAACTTATAACCTATGGAATTAAAAATTGTCCTCCCTAAACCAATTTTGATGAATCATTATCATTGCAATTATATTAATATATATATATATATATTTTTAAAAATTTCTACCTTGGTTCTTGGAATGATGTGTGCATGATGGGTAATTTATCTTGTAGTTTTTTTTTTAAATCCAATAATTGATGATAAATTATCAATGCCCAGGTTGATAATCAAGTGTTTTTTCAACAACAAGCCAACACTATGCTAACCAATTTTGGGTGGTTCTTTATTTTTATGAAGAACCTTTGGGCCCATTCTAAAAACATAAAAACACATATTTAATTAAGTTAAGACTAAATTTTTAATTTAGGATTTTACCCAACCAAGTGGATGGTATGACCTTCGCCTAATGGACACCAAATTTAAGAAATGTAACCTTATATTCAAATAAAAACAACAATCATTCAAAAATATGACACCCATGTAAAAAAAATTGTCTCAAAATATTTTATTACCTTGTGCCCACCAAGTGAAAATTATATGTTATTCATTATTAAAATTGGAATTTAATGCTCCTATCCATGAAAAACAAAAAAATTATTTACTAAATTACAAAAAATTAAGCACAACATGAACTAATTCATAAATTGCAATAATGTTTATGGATCCAAGTTATTGCTCATACAATAACAAAATCATTAATAATTATGGGTGGCATGGAAGAAAAAAACAAACGTCTGGTGGCCACCAGGGATTAGGGTTAAGGTCGAAAATATGACAATATTGATAACGAGTATTCAAAAATATACACAAACAATTTTTTGCAATAAACAAATTCTTTAATATTTTGCGAACTTTATGCCATGAAAGAAAAAAAATAGACAATTAGCGGCCACCAAGGATGAAGGTTAAGGTAAAACAAAACAGACCATTGACCATGACTGTCTAAAGATATACACATATAAGTTTTGGGGATCAAAAGATTGCTTTAAAAATATGCCACATCAAACATAAAAGAACCCGAAAATGAAAACATTCACAATACATTTAAACTCGATGCCATGAGTGATTAACAATACACTAGTGGTGCCACTAAGGATTAGGGTAAGGTGCAACAACAAATATCACTAATTTTGACTATCTAAGAATGTACACAAAATTTCCTACAATGAAAAAATTGATTAAACAATACACCTCATCAAACACAAAAACATAACACAATCATTAATAAATTTCGAGTTTTATGCCAAGAATGACAAAAGAGGATGCATGGTGGCCCACCAAGGATTAGGGTTTAAATGCAACAAAAAATATTATTGATCATTAGTGTCCAAAAATATACACAAATAATTGGTAATTTTATTAAGCATCATTGAGATCAATTTAATGATATAAAAAGCTCTAAAAAATCATAAACACAATTTCCTCCATGTCCAAAACTTCTTTCACACATTGCTAGATGCATTAACAACATCAAGATTTATTTTAGCCCTATTGACAAAAGCAATGGGAATAGAAAATTTGACTTTTGTTTGATATATTTCTACAGGCTAGAAACGAGAAAAGAACAAGCGAAATATCAAGCCATTGTTTTGAATTTGCTAAATTAAATTTCCATTTTCCATTCCAACAATCCTCATACAAATGTCATTCATTTAATTTTTTACCTTTCTTCACAGGAACCCACCATTGAACCCTCACCATTTTGAAAAATGCACTTTCCTCATCTTCCACAACATCACCTTGTGCTATTCACATCCAAATAGGAAAAAGGCCATGATCATGTGGCCTAATGAAAATAAAATCCCCATCATTAAGATATTTAAACAAGGTATCCGCAGTTGAAGGCCTCATGTTTTTCAACCCACAATACTTAAGTGTTGAATTGGGTTTTCTCGATTAGCACCAATAATAGCAGTCGCACAACAAAGCCCTAGAATAGTTGGATTTCCAATTGTTTGACGACCAAAACCCGTCCAAAAGGGTGGCACTTTGACAAGGTAAGGGTCTTGACAAATGTAACAAGATATCCTCCCATTACTCAACATATGGCTTCATCTTCATTTCATAAGTTGCACTTTTTGCAATGCCAACCTTCCGAAAATTCATGTATTTTGATAGTCCAACACTAATGAACTTTTGTTTCTCAATAGACCTTGAAGGATCAATGCCCCATGTGGGGCAGTCAGGAACAGGGTTAGGGATGTTCGTACGCAACTTTGGTGACCCATTAGGATTAGCTTTCCACAATTTGATTGGAAGCGCATCTACGAGATTCCATACAAGATCTATGGGAGAAACTTTATATTGCATAACAAGCAAGCTCATTGAATCAACCAAAAACTTGAAAAGATGCTTATTTGTATGCCCTACCAAAGTCTCAAAACCATCCTTCAAACAACTGGTAATAAGACTTAAAATCTAGGATTTCCTGAATCAATTAAAGAATAAACAGTCACTCTAGGAAACCATGAACACCTTCATCAAATTAATCAAGACATTATTTATTTATTTTCTTAACTTTTTTGATAGATAGCTAAAACATCCATCAATATCTTCATGTGTATGGCCAATGAGGAAAAAATCCTAGTTTCACTTCTTCAAACACATCCTTCATACTTAACAATGAAAGAAATGTCAACAAATGTCAATTTTTGTTGTCTTTCACACAATTATCCATTTGGAGCAACAAATTTCTCGGCAAAGGTTTAGCGCCAATAATTTTTTCCAATGTGCGCAATTCACGTATGCAATGCAATTTCCCTTGTAAGAGATGAACAAAAAATGAGTCCTATGGGGGCTCTTCAAACAATAGTTTTGATTCTACAATCGGGGCTACTTCAAAAGCGCAAAAGAGCCGCAACATAGATCCAATTGTGAAATTGGGATCATTTGGCCACAACTCATTTGAATATTGAGCATATATTTCGTCCCATGTCCATGGGCTACATGTGAGAGTAATAGGCAATTGTCCAAGCCCAGATATCATTTTGTTACACACTGTAGCCTTGGAACATCAATTTTCACATGATCCATTTTATCGTGGATTACGCATGGGAATTCCTCCTTTGATTGAACAAACTTTATCCTCCATGTATGACATAAATTTCTACATGACTCTTGGTGCAAGATGTGTTTCCTTAGTTTCATTTCATATTCAAATACACTGTTGTTGTGATTTACCAATTTGGATATTAAATACTTGAGGTATTCACAAATAATACATTTTGCAAAAATTGACCCTCATTTTTGCACATCAATGTTAAGATGGTGTTTTTTCCTCAACCTAATCATAACAGATTGAGAAATACCTCCAATGTTTAACTCTTTGCTTATCTTGACAACGCAAAAAAAATCATAAATCAGATTAGTCTTTTATAAAAAAAATGCCGAAACAATTGAACATCTTTAAGTATACAATCTTTTGTGCTCATTACCAATCCAAATGATAGTCCATCAATCCAATTACCTGATCACTTCACTTTTGAAAACTCTTCCAAAATTCATGCAATAAACATCGCACATCTTGTCAACAATTTAATCGAATGCCCTTCATTTGATTCGGCATTATATCCATAGTCAAGTGGATTAGTGATTGAACATTTGATTATGTTTGATTTGTTGATATTTGTAATTTATGTGTACCCTTATTACCATGTGGTAGAAATCAACAACCTCGTTTATTGTTAGATTTGTACAACACATACATTGACATGGACACACCAATGATCTTGTACCAAGCAATTTCGCAAATATCCACACTCTCATAGTGAGAAATTTCCATTGCTTCATATCTCCTCTTATATGCAACAATATTTGGATTACTCGCACCCTTGTCCTCCACATATCATTCGTCACATCCATCCTCACTTTGTTGTCTATTCACTTCCTCTTGTTGCTTCGGATTTTTTTCCAATTTTTTTTCATTTTCTTTGTCCTCATATCTTATCTCAATTTCTTCCTCACTTCCTTGATCATTGTCAAAATCAAATCTAGACCCCTCAATCAAACATTATGCATGATCGTCAAAGGTATAACACATTTCCGAAAAACCATCTCACATGTCTCCTGAATCCTCAACTTCCACAACAATCTTTGAAAATATTTTGGGTAAATCCTTATCACAATTAAAAACTCATCCTTCCCTAGATTATTAATCGTCCATGGTAGTGAAACATTGTTTTAACTTTGCAGTAGTCACTAAATTTTCCATGGATAAATCCTTTAAGGGTTAGAATATTTCCATTCCGATCGTTGACCCTAAATACTTAGCAGTTGGCATTGACTAAAAAGCTTACGCTCCTCAAAGGCGTCAAGCACACCTTCAATTAGAACCATTATGCAAGTCTCTTCCCCTAAAGTAACATATATCGGAATAAGAAACGGATCTCTACAAGCTCCAAATCTTATTTCCACCTTTTCAATCTTTTATAAATCCTAGATCCCAACACTACTCCCAAATATGATTCCATTAGCCATATCCTGGAAGAACATGAAGCAACATGTAATTGAAATCAATTTCATTAACATAGGCCAAACGCCCAAATATTGTGTAAACCATTTCAACATTTCTAAAAGGAAAGTGCAAGGACTATTCCTCAAGTCTAATTCCAATTCCAAAGCCTTCAATAGGTCAATTCACTCAAAATATATGCCATCCTTGAGGATTTTGAATTGTTTTCAACATGATTCAAATGCCTAGTGACTACCAAAAGTTTTGTCATCGTTTTATGTGACCATTAAGAATTTTTTAAATTTTTTACACGGGAAAAACGCCTTGCATTCTTACATTGTTCAAATTCAAAAAAGAATCTAGGTGATTGCAAAACCTTATAGTTTTGTTTAAAATTGAAAAAAATACACTTCACAGCCACTAGTCATTTTATAACATGAAAATTTGGGAAAATTCTTGGTGACCACTAAACATCTTTTTAATCTTTCTAGATTAAAAAAACGCCCAACATCCTTTAGGCATTTATCATGCTTTTAAATCAAAAAAATGCTTGGTGGCCATTAGGCAATTTTTTATGTTTCTAAATTAAAAAAATGCCTAGTGACCGTTAAGTTACTTTTCATCCTTAAAAATCAAAAAAAATGCCTAGCGATTATTAAGCATTTTTTCATCTTTAAAAAAAAGATGCATGGCAGTTGCCAAGCATTTTTCTATCCATCAAAATAAAATAAAACTCCAGTTGGCCCCCATGAGTTTTTCCATCCATTAAAAGGAAAAATGCCTAATGACCGCTAGGCATTTTTCTATTTCTCTCCACGACATCCGATTCATGAGGAAATATTTGAAACAAAAAGTTTTTCAAGAAAAAGCAAAAGGAAAAAAACAAGAAAGTATCAATTTCTAGCTCTTTATATGGGAAATGGGTTTAGAAACCCTTATTGGATATAAACCTTCATTTAGCACTAATGCATGTTGATTCAAGGAAGTTACCAAATGACCTCATAAAATCATATGTGGAGTATCTACTATGGATATAGTCATGTTAATTATGTTAACAAAGAGCTATCAATTGTGAATTTCCATATCTTTGATAAATTTAATTTAACAACACTCAATATGGATTTTGAAATATAACAATATGCAATCTTGTTGATCCAAATTAGAATGGACATGTTTTGTGATATTATACATAACCTTGTAAATCTCATAGTTGAATGCAAAAGAAGATCAAGAAAACAATGTAACTAATAACTTGGTAAATATATGAGCAATTAGGTTATTGTGATGAATAGCAAAAGCCCATACTCCAATGTAAGCATGCTATCATTTTTGAATGCAAGATGAAAAATTTGTTCATGATTGTTTCCCAATTTTTCGGATTATGAACCATGTAAACTTTATTGGACCTTCAAGAAGGAGGCTTGTAGAATTTGTACCTTGGGGATAAGAATTATAGCTTCTTGGAATCAAAGTTGTTCAATCTGATCCTTTGGGTTGTTGGCATAGGTTTTAGATGACATCCTAATTCTAGAAACCAACCAATCATTTAGCTATGAACATTGTTAGGATTTTTATAGAATCCAATCTAATCACATATTCGTAATATCCGTGATGCAACCAATTATCCTAAATGATGATTTTTTCTATAGTTTACAAACTATAGTAGGATGAGATTGCACATAAAACAAATGTGGTAACCCAGAACCTTCAATCTTAAACCCTAATCCATTGCCACATATGACATAAAATTGAATGTAATGATGATTAATTTGTATCATTTTCTAATATCGTTGATATGAACATGAGATTGTTGGAAAATTGGAAGAAGAAAATAAGGAGATGCATTATGAGGATTCTTAATGTTCTACAAATTTCCCAAAGTTGTGTTTAAGCTAGACGAATTGTCTGCTTCACGCCTACATTGGCTTTATGCCCACTTCCTATCAAGGATCTTTGTTAAGCAGACTAGTGAAATGAATGCAACATTGAACGACTAATGGATGGTGCATCATCACTGATAGAAGAGATGGAAGAGACAATATAGGAATTTCAAGTTTGCAAACTAGAAATATCACAAAATGTAACGAGGCAAAATGTGATTAGATGTGGAACATGAAACCTAAAAGCACAAATGCTCAATGTTCTTGTGCACAACCATCGAACTACTCTTGATACCATCTTGATTGGATTGAGGGAAGAAATCATTATTTTGTTTTTTGTGCAATATATTTTGGGAGAAGCAATGGTCGTCAAATGGCAAAATAATTGAAGTGTTGTTGTTGTAACTTGTTGTTGTCATCTTTCCTTTTTGCTCTTGTACTCCACATTCAAACACACCTCAAGCTTTTAATTGAGTGATTCTCATCATTGCAAAAAAATATTATGAAACCTTATTTCTATTTGACTCCCACTTCTATTATAATAATAAGGATGATAATTGAACGTGGAGTTTCCACTCCAAAAATAATGATGGAACAACTATACATTCACACCCCACCTATTTTTAACAACAACCTAAACCCTAATATGTGGCAATTCCCAAAAATTGATTTTGTGAAGTTGACATTTTTTGGAGATTTTGTGAATAACATTTGAATAAGATTTGACTACACATTATGTATGATTAATAAGAAATATTCTGAATGTTTTGCAACTTTTCACCAAAAATCATTGGTTTTTCCAATCGCAATTTGAATGTTATTCTTTGAAAAATTAACAAATTTGAATTTTTTTGCAAAATGTCATTTGTACTGGAAGAAATTTTTTTATACTACTTATCAAGTATTGAAACATATTTATAGAATATGTTAGCATACATATTGCCATGTGGCATATGAATTTAATTATGAAACACACACACACACACACTTAGATATATATATATATATATATATATATATAAATATATATATAAGTACATATGTAGGTCTTTACTTAACCATAGGTAGGTCAGTAGTAAAGTACGAATGTAAAATACTAAAAGAAAAGGTGAATTAATTATTTAGAATGATTATTTGAATTATGTAATAGAATTCAGACAATTATTCAGTTAGTTAATTTAGATAATTATTTAGATCATTTAGTTGTTAGATAATTAATTGTTTGATTGATCCATTTTATGAATTAATTTACAAATTAATTACTTAAATTTGCATAATGAATTTATATGGATTGATTTTAATTCAGTTGAACTAATTAATTTCATTTTGAATTATTAAATAGTAAACTTCAATTTGAGTAAATGACTTTCTTTATTTTCTAATTTAATAACCCCATGGTGGCCACCATGTCATATGTAAAAACAAAATGCCTATTGATGAAATTAGCTTGCACATGTGCATAAGTGGATGTACATATGTCTTATGTATATATGTATAGATTTATATGTACATATGGATGTGTGTTTGTGTATGTTTGTTCTTACATATATATGTATGTGGACATATGTGAGTTTTTTTTTTTTTAGTCGTTTAAATTTCAGGTTCAAAGTTGAAAATATTTCAGAAAAAGGAGAAAAAAATCTAAAACAATTTTTGGGTAGGCTACCCTTTTTTTTGACATAAATTCGACATATAAATTAAGAACTTGGCGGCAAAAATCGAACAGAACAGAAAGATTGTGTCTCTAATTTTTTATATTAAAATAATTATTTTGGCCTTTTCTTTCGGTTTTACTTTGGTCTTTCGTAATGAAAACGGAGTCTATTTGGAGTGACGCGCAAATTATCATTGGACTTCGTAGCCAAATTCAACAAAAATAAAATAAAATTCTACACCATTTTCGAAAAAAACAAATTTTTTTTTTGCTAGGTAAAAAGAAAGCATAAAATTCTAGGTCATGACATGTATGTCATAAATATTTTAGTGTGTGGTTCATATGGAAATTTTCAAGAGAATATTCATTTGGATATGGGTGTGTGTTTTTTTTCTGAGGGTGTGAGGGTAAGTGTGTATTTTTCTTCATGTGAGAGTGAGTTTGTGTGTTTTTTATTGTTTATGTTTATGTGGATATGTTTGTGTGTTTCTATATAAAAAATTTAACATAGTTTAAATATGAATTTCAATGTAAAAGATATAATAGTACTTTAATTAGTTACTTGATTAATTAATTGGTTTTTTCTTTTAATTCATTTTGATTATAAGGAACTTAATTTTTTTAATGATGGGAAATTGTTTTGCATTTCTTATTTTTGTGAAGCATAGAAATGGATCATATATGTTTGAAGTGAATGTCCTACAACTTTATGACAATGTAATTATATGACAATAATTATGACTTTTCATCTAAGGATGGAGATAAAGTTGTTATAAAATATGTATGTTAATTTATTTGAGTGTTACCAATCATGACTATGTTTTTAGTTTATTAAAAATAAAAGTAATATCCATTTTTCTTGCATTCCTAAATGGTTTGTTTGTCTATACATATGATCGTTTATATGTATACTTTATGTGTATTATTATATTTAAATATGTATATCAACACTAATGCAATAATATACACATAATTTTTTTCCCTTGTGCTAAAAATTGAGCATTAGCATTGGGATTGTGTATATTGTTGCATTCCATTTTTTTGTGTTGAAGGCATTTTACCCAACAAGCCTCAAAATATTGTTACTATATTTAGGCATAACAAGTGCAAAAACTTGATTCTATAAGTTTAGCATCAAGGTGGTTAGTGGTGAAATCAATGAAGGCACTTACATAGTGGCTTGGTGGGAAACCAACAAGAAGAGTACACATCTAAATCAAAGATTATATGACATGCAAGTTTTTGAACAAGGAAAATTCCTTAATTTGGTGAAGAGGTATGAGGTCTTTGATCTTATAGTTGGCAAGACCCCATATAATACTTTGTCAAGAAATAACATGTGGATTTAAATTTGCTTAAATAATGACAAATCAAGTGTCTTTTTGAGTTCTCACGAATTGCCTGACTTTTTGTATATTTTTACATTTGTAGAAAAAAGAGAAAAAGTCTTGTAAATGCATATCCATAATTGTAAAAATTGTATTAATATTCTAAAATGTTGTTAATGATATAACTTGTCCTTCTTTTAAATTGAATTTGGAGTAGACTACTTTTTATGTCTACTTTACCATGGTTTTGCCTGGTCACATGGTTTAAGCTTTAGGAACGCTATAAGTTACATTTATTGAATTCTCCAAGACCTTTTCTTTTTTTTCGTAGTTAACCCCCTAATGGCCACCATGTTATAATTATTTGTGTTGTAGGTGAATGATATTTTGCTTTGGATGAGGACTTGTACCATTCAAAATATTTCTATGTTATGTTTTGTAAGTGTGATGACAACGATAATTGTTGATGCCAACTTAGGAGTGCACGACAAGGTATGTATTCCCTTATTAGCCTACTATCTACTAATTTGTAAACATTTCGAAAACATTCTAACTAGTGCTTTCAAAAGTAAAAAGACTTGTAAATGGATTTGAATTTTTTTGAAAATGATATATTTTAAACAAAGTTTGGTTGTAAACCATAACATAATAATGTGATGAAAAATTTCAAGATTTTTCATGAATTTTGAAAACAAATTGTTCAAAATATTTTAAGAACATTACAAAATAAACATAAGCAATCGCCCAAGGGGGATGTGGGTGTGGCTCATGATATCTCGTTTACACCATCCCACATTTGTTGCAACTTGCAATGCCCATGCATTAAACAAAACACCTTGTTTGTTTTTTCTTGTCACACTACAATCTCCCAAACCATTGTGCAACCCATGCTATTGTTCGTGCCATTGCAAATATATATAAGCAATTTTTCATAAGAAATTCACCAATTTTTTTTAATTAATAGAAATTTCATTTCAATATTAGGTGCAATTCAATGTACCAATTTTCCTATACAAAATTCTAAGTTTCATCCTTCAAAAAAGGATGACATTAATTCATGCATTTAATATGGCACTTATTTGATCAAAATTTCACCCAACTCCACATGGCATTTAGTTTAACTAATAGATCATCCAAAAAACATCCAACGTAGTATGCAAAAAGTAAGAAAATATGATGAAAAATAGATAAATAAAGACCCAAGTGTCATTAGCAAACACTTTGACCCAAACAATTTGAAAGAATAGACATTAAAGGTTAACAATTGAGAGGTTAAGTTTAGGGTTAAAGGTTTAGAAGTTGAAGTTGAGGGTTTAAAGTTCAAAAATTAGGGTTAAAGATTAAGGGTTTAAAGTTTATGGTTCATGTAGAATTCAAGGTTTAGGTTTTAAAGGTTAAGGTTTGGAGGTCTAAGGTTTAGGGTTTAGAATTCAAGGTTCAAGTATTAAGGTTTTAAATTAAAGGTTCAACACTTAAAATTCAAGCTTTAAGCTTTAGAATTGATTAATACACTTTAAGATTTATAGGTTAAGGTTTAGGGTTTAAGGTTTAAGGGGTTGGAGGCAGGGGTCTAAGGTTATTTGGGTTTAAAAGTTAGGGTTTAGGGTTTAAGGTTTTATTCTAAGGTTACAGTTTTAAGGTTTTTAGGTTGTGGTTTAAGGTTAAAGGTTTAAAGGTTAGGGTTTAGGGTTTAGAGTTTAAGGTTCTAGGTCTATTGGTTGGGGTTTTGGGTTTTGAGTATAAGGTTTAAAGTTTAATGGTTTGAGCCTAGGGTTTAGAATTTAAGGTTTAAGGCCTAAGGTTTAGGGTTTTGAGTCTAGGGTTAAGGGTAGGGTTTAAGGTGTAAAGGCACAAATAAATAGGATTCAAAGTTTAAAATTAAAGGTTGAAGGTTTAAAATTCAAAGTTCCATTTTTAAAATTCAAGATTTAACTTTTAAACTTTTCTACTAAGGTTTAAGGTTTAGGGTTTAGAGTTTAGGGTTATGGGTCTATTGGTTGGGGTTTTGGGTCTATAATTTAGGGCTCAAGGTTTGAGTATAGGGTTTAAGGTTTAGCAGTTTAAGGCTTAGGGTTTCACATTAAATCAAATACATTTTTGTATCCATAATATTTTACATGGAAAAAAGAAATATTATAATATTTTGCAATAGAAATCATTTACTACATTATATGATCACTTGGGCAAATATTGATGAAAACCTGACATCGGGAAAAACAAATGAAAATAGGAAGAATATATATAAAATATACAAAATATGGACGACAAACATATACGGGATGAGGCACATACGGGGGTAAAAATATATGGATGAAAACCTTTTACGAATGCAAACATATAGGGATGAAAGACAATCATGAATGCAAACATACATGGATGAAAAGGAATGAAGCAGTTAAGGTTCGCAACCCACATTACGGTTTCCCCCCAAATTTCATTTTCTTTTTATTTCTTTTGTTTTCTCACATTTTCATTTTTTTTCGTTTCGCAATTGCCTCATTCTCGCATTTCTCTCTTGCATCGACCTTTACTCCTTCCTTTTGATTTGCTCTCTTTCATTTTCTACTATGTCTTCCTTTTCTTTCACTGTCGATCTCTTTTGCGCATTCTCTTTCACTCTCAGTTTTTTTCACTCCAAACCTCTTTTTGTTTTTATTTCATTTTGTCTCTTTCTCACTCTCCTTCTCCCCTTTCCATCTCTCCAATTCAAACTCAAACAACAATGAGGAGCAAAAAAACATGCTAGCAACTTGCAACCTACAATGTATTCATTTAAAAGTGAGAATTCCAAACACAACCCCAATTTTGTTTTTGTTGAATTTTCTACCTATACTTTCTTTGTTTCACATTTCCATCAACCTCTCCCATATATGTCTACCATATTAATCTCTATCAATGTCTTTTTCTATTGATGCCACTTTTTTTTATCAATTTTATCAAGCATACATAACTTGGCTAAATAAAAGGTTTAGGGTTTAGAGATGATGGTAGTTTGACTAGGAAATTTGAAACCCCTCTCCATCGTCATATTGTATACATGTTAAGATTTTAACAAATCTCTATATCTCTATGTCGATGTTGCTACACCATTTTCTAGGTGAGCTTTGAAGTTTGCTTATGTACTTTAAAATTCCAAGTTCATTCCATGATTGTATTGTATTATGATTTTGATTGGCATATTTCTCTATTGATTCCATATTTCTTACCATATCTCGCACCTTTGTTATCTCACTCCTTCCTCATGTTTTGCATGTTTATGCTAGTTCATATGCAAAGGTGAGGAATGGAAACAAATCAAAGACCATCTTGAAATACAAATTCAAAATCAAAATAATTTTTTTTCTTTCTCCAATTTTATTTTATTTTTCATTATTTCCAACATACTTTTTCATGTGCGAAAACACTTGGCGACTACCAAGTGCTCTTTCACAGCTTTTGTATCCAAAAAATGCCTAATGGCTGTTAGGTATTTTCTTGCAAGGTTTTTATGCAAAAAATTGTCTAGCATGTGCTAGGTGTTTTCTCGTAGATTTTTTATGTGAAAAAATGCCTAGTAGGCACCATATGTTTTCTCTCACTTTCTTTTTCTAGAAATCTCTTGGTGATTACCAAGTGATTTCCCATTTTTTTTATTGAAAAATTACTTGGGAGCCACCAATCAATATCCTCTTTTTTTTTAAAAACGATAATCACTTAATGACTATCAAGTAATTTTTTGTTGTTCTTTTATGTGATAAAGTTTTTTTCTTGAACGGTTTGATTTTTTGAATACTTTTTCACAATTATTTTTTATGAGAAATTATCTAATGGCCCCCAAGCAATTGGCTTACTTCTCTTTTATGGGATTTTTTTTTTGGAATAGTTGCTAGGCAATTTCTCGCAAAAAAAAACTACGAAAAATTGCTTGGTGGTCGTCTAGCATTTTCTTGCAACTATTTTTTTGTGAGAAATCACCTTGTAGTTACTAGGTGTTTTTTCGCTTCGTTTTTATGCAAAATATTGCCTAATGCTTGTTAGTCATTTTCTCGCATGAGTGTTTGCAAAAAAATGTTTAGTAACCGCAAGGTGATTTCTTGTAGTTTTTTTTGTGAAAAATCACGTGGTGGCCACTAAGTGAATTCTCACTGCTTTTTTATGCAATAAATGTTTTTAGTTCAATGGTTTGATTTTTAAAATACTTATGAGCTTTGGCCTACCATTTCAATTTCACCTATTGATTTTGCGTTGAATTCAAATATGACTTGTTAGAATTAAACAATGTTTAATTAGACTTTGAACAATGGGTGCATATAATTGATAGGAATTCAAAATCAAAATGTTTTGTGGTTTTGTAGAATGTCTATACACCACAAAAATTGGTCAATTAGTTGATAGGATGTTCATTATGCCATGCAGATAAACATATTAAACTTTGAAAATTTAAAAATATGTACACCTATGGACTTAGGAATTCATTTCACACACAAGAATTCAATGATCTCTTTACTTGTCAAGTTTACATTGTTGGATTACAAAAGGACGAATTGTGACTTATGTGTTGGATCCCATGTCATGAAGGCCTATCTTGTTCATTTAGACATGGAAAGAGGCATAGAGATTAAGAGAGAGTGCGTGCGTGTGTGTGAATGATTTTCAGGGTGAAGATAGACATAAAAACTAAAGGAAAAGATAATAGTGCACAAAAAGAAATAATGTTTTTGTTGTTTGGATCTAGACATAGAGAAATATAATGTGCTTGTGTTTGGATCTTGACACATAACAAGTAAAATTTTCCTATGTTTGGATCTAAACATAGAAAGTGATTGTGTTTGGAATTAAACACTAGAGAATTTTTTTTGCAACTGTTTGGAAATGGGGACAAAAAAAATTATTTTTATTTTAAAACAATCACAAAAAAGGAAATTGACATAGAAGAACATTAAGAAATGCCTAACAAACACTAGACATTTTTTCGCACATAAAAATTATGAGTAGACACCTTATGGCCACTAGGCATTCTTATATAAAAAAGTTGTGAAAAAACACTTGGTGGCCACTAGGCGTGTTTTCCCCGAACAAAGCTACGAAAAAATGCTTGGCGGTCGCCTAAGCTTCATAGTGAAAGATATTAAAGATCTTTATGCAATGGTTGTCCTGGAGAAGTGGATCGAGTTCAAAGAGCTAATAGAATTGGAATAGGATGACATTACAAGAGATTCCTATGGAGGATTTTAGCACATTAGTGCAATGGTGGAAAGCTCTAGTGGAAAACGAGTTGCAAAGCAACCAAAGAAGGAGGCTACAGGTGCGGAAAAAAAGGAAAAATATTGGTGAAAATTGTTATGGGGAAAGAGGCTAAGGGCTTTGACCTTATTGAATGTCGAACAAAGGACGCAATGATTGGCGAGGAGTATGCCAAATTGTTTCCATTTGGTTTTGGCCCTGTGAAGGACATTAATCTACCTATCGACCGATTTAAAAGGTCTCCTTCAAAAATTGTATACCGCCCTTTGTTCAAAAAACATGTAAACAAAATCAAGATGCGAATTATTGTATACAACAAATTTAACACGAAGGTTGCAATTTTCACAATTCTAGAAGACCAAAAGAGGCCAAATTGCATTCTTCCATGTTGTCTTAGGAAGTGGGAGGACAATCACAATTTACAATTTTTGATTGTGAGTGGGCAGCACACGATTGTTATTGCAAAGGTTAATGTTATTTGAGTTACATTATAACATATTAAATTTTGCATCATGCATTTGATTATTGACATTGATTTTTTTATATTTAAGAACTTGTGGAAGACCCCAACACCGCGCATGATGTTTTAAACAAGTTTAATATGTTCAAGACTATTGTCGTGTGGGAGTTGGATTTTGTAAAAATCATGAGGATGTCCAAAATTTTAAACAACAAGGATTGTAACCTATCCACAAAATTGTTGTGTTGTGAAAGCTTTACAAATGTTTGTCAAATTTGGCTTTCATATGATAGGCTAACACCAAATGTTGATGGCTTTTTATGTCACAACAAAAATTACAAGGTAAATTCTTTCCTTTCTCTGTATGGCATTTAAATGCTGGAGATTGATTTGGGAACTTTCTTGATTTTTTTCCCTATGTTACCATATAATAATTTGAAGAGACCTTAAAGCTTGTGTTTAACATCAAATCTATAAAGGAGTGCATGAGTATTTTGCTTCTTTTAGACCCGATTTTCCACATGTGGGAGACGGTTCATGTTGGATGGAAGAATTACAACATTTTGGATAAGAGTGGAGATGTTCCAACTCATCCTTTTGTACCAATTGAAAAATTAAAATTTGGTTGCCTTTCGAACATGAAGGGAAAGCAACTCAAGAAGCTAGCTTGAGGTCTTTTGGTGAAAACCATCACTATTTGTGATCATCTAGCCAAGGGGGGAAAGACTTGATTTAAAGTCAATACATGAGTTCACCAAACTTTTGAAGAAAAAGGCCATCATTCGAAATGAAATTATGATTCATTTTTTATTTCCAAATCCAACTACCAATAATCAAAAACCATATTTTAATGAAGCATGAGTGAGAAGAAGGGGAAGCACAAGCTTAACAAAATGTTGTTCTCAATTTTGAACTCCAAGCTCAATGAGGAGTTCTATGAAAAAAAAAAGATTGAATCCCTTTGACGAGGCACCACCTGCAAGTTTCAAAATTGAATTGAAAAGGTGGATTGAAAGCACTACTCTAAAAGGAATTGTAGTAAAGTTCATTTTTTTGGACACCATTACATGTATGACAGGGTCGATGACATGCGGAGCCTCTTGATGTTATTGACACAATTGAGTTGGTTTCATTTTTGCAAGACAATGTTGCCATCACTTTTGTTGTAGTTTCAACCATGCACATAATGAAAGAGGTTCCTATAGTGTGGAAAGACCTAGATTGGGAGTCCTTTCTAAACATTTTGCTCGATGCAAAGGTAACTCCAAAGGTTGTCGTTTACCTTTGTAATTGCAAGTCTTTCTGGTTCCTTTTCACAATGACTATGAAATCAACCTATATCATGAAGATGCGGTTTGAGTTCAGATAATACATAGTAGGAACAAGAGAGGCTCTAGTCTCAATCCCAAGTTTAATGAAAGAGCCTGTACTATACTATGTGTACCTTTTCATCGAAAGGGTTGGGAAGTTTGTGTAGGCCAATACTCTATGGAGTAAGAAACCCCATTTATCAAGAACATCATGTCTACTTTTGTAGAGGATCGCCAATTTTTCAAAAATGAGATGTGGTTGGAAGCCCTACAAGGATTTTGGAGCCTATCTTAAATAGTGACATGGTTTGCTTGAACATCTTCGGCAAAGGAGTTGTGACATATGTCTACTTGGTATGTCTATCTTTGTGTTTCAATTGTTGTTCATTTTTCATTTTGTGTATTTTGAAATCTATAAAATCATATTCTGTTGAAATGCTCCAAAAAAAATGTAAGGTTCTAAAGATCGTCCTTCATGATCTCAAGGGGAATCACTATGAGATCATTGCTTTTGTGTGTCTTTGAATGCTCTTTGGTGTAGCTATAAGAAATGTTGCAACTGGTGCGAATGATGATGTTTTTTGCATCACAAAAAATGTGCAAACAAGTGACCCCAATGTAAATGATGAGCTGGGCTTTGAAAGGAATAGAGTTGAAGATGATTTGTAAGCTTTGACTTTGAGTGAAATTTCTGCTCCTTCCACCACCAATTGATAGTAGCAGACCTTGTTACGTTTGGAGGAAGAAAAGATCTGTGAGGTTGTCCACAACTAGGAGTAAGGCTTCAAAAAAAAAAAATGAAGAAAAATGATTCCTTGTCAAAGACTTAGGACATTAAAGCGCAACCCAACAATTTGAATTTGCACGTTGATGAAGACTTATATGCATCTCTAAACTTTTCAGCTATTCGAACTTTAATAACATCATCAGTTGAGGTTGATGTGAAGGTCAAAGGTGATGGGCAAGAGGAAAAACGTATTGATGAGGCACTATGAAATATTGAACCAGTGGATACCCTAAACCCATTAAAAAATCAACGATAATTACAAAGATATTTACACATAGGGTAAATACAGGTTAATTATGTATGTTCCATAATGTACATAATCTTATTGGAAAAATTCACAATGAACTTGATGTGTTCATGTACTACTTTCTTTATTGGAACATGTATTAATTATCAAAATTATTTCTCTTTACATGGAAGGTATTGAATTTTAAAAACAAATCCTTCTTCTTTCTGCTTGTGCATCATAATGTGGACCATGATTTTCTAGACTTTCTAGCCCTAGATTTTGTTTTATTTTATGTTCCTCAATTCCGTTTAAATCATCAACCCATTACCAATTTTGCTCCTCTTGTAATTTGGTGGTCACTAATCTTACATTGTTCCTTTCTTACGCTTAGTGGCCATTAAACATCAATTGCTCCTTTCGCACGTTTAGCGGCCACCAGGTGTCGATTACTTCTTAGATACGCTTGGTGGCTGCCAAGCTTTTAGTGTTCCTTTCATACACCTTGCAACTGCAAGGCATCAATGATTGTTTTCCTCCTTTGTATTAACCTATGTCCGATTTTCAAATTGTCATTTCATGTTTTCAAACTTTAATGGTTTCGTTTAACTTTTCTTTGTTGCAATCTAAATGATCAAATTGATTTAATCAAATTGTGGAATGCGAAAACAAACAAAATCATAATGAATTATTTGTTATTGAGGTGTTTGGGTCAAAACATGTAATTATGAGCCAAAAAGGGCATCAAATGTTAGATTTAATCAATCAAAATCAAACATTTAATTTTTTATTACCACTTAAAACCATAGTAATCATGGAAAATTAGTCCTTTTACTTTCATATGAATTTCAAGAAACTTAGAGTAAAAATTCATTTGATCCAATTTTAAGTTTTGATTTAAATTTAGGACGTTTGAAAATGTACACCTACTGCATCTAATGGAATCAATTTTGCAAAGGACTATCAAAAGGACTCATATAATAAAATAATTTTGATTGAAAAAATATAGAAGATAAGAATATATTAGCCACACTCGAAAATCACTCATACTTTTAAAAATGTGGAATTCAAAAACTTTAAAAATTCAAAAAATGTTTCATAATTGATTTAAAATTTTAGAGTTCCAAGAGCCATTTACCACATATAAATGGGTTATAATATACATGATGTATGAAAAAAAATTATAGCTTAAAGTATAATAAAACTAAAGAATGTGAAATTTCAATTTTTGGTGATGACTTAAAATTTTGATCATTTTTCAAGATGAAACATTGAATATGTAAGGAATTTGTATACTTTTTAAAATTCGTATTTATTCAAATATGACTTTAAAAATGTGATGCATTTGGGAAAATTTAAATATTTTTTAGAAAAAGTTACAAAAAAATTCATTCAAAAATTCATTTGCATGTAAAAGTTTTTTTTGGGAAAAGGGACATACAATCCTTTTCCAAAATAATCCCTTTGGCTCCTAGTTATAGATTTTGACTTGTTTATCACTATTAAAGGTGCTCATGAGACTTCTAAGCCTCTTTGGGATTTTGGGGTTTTGATGGGTGACAATTATATTCGTGGAAAACTAATTTTGAAGAACATATGGGCTTGAATTATCGCATTTTGCCATTATTCGCTAAAATAGCCAATGGCCAGGTGAGTAGATATATCTTAACTATCGATCCCTTCTTCATACTCTAATTTTGAATATGTTTTGTGGAAATCACAATTTGTTTAATTTTAATTCATTTATTTTCTTCTTGTTGACGTTTTCAAGTTCTTATTATTTTTTGTGAAGATGTAAATCAGGTTTTTTTTCCTCCAAAAATGATTTTAGATTATGTACACTAGAAGAAAAACATGTATTTTCGACTATTCTTTGTGATTAAATTTTAGTCGCAAAAGACATTTTGTAACAAAAATCATTTTAGTTGCCTAAGACAAGTCGCATGTGATAAATTAGTCGTAAATGACAAAGGGTATTATATGAAAGAAAAAGTCAATAAATACATTTCATCGTTTGATTCCATTGTATACATATTGTCACATGCGACTAAAATGCAACTATTTTGGTCACAATTGAGGGCAAATCATGTGTTGCCACGTGTCTTAATATTTGATTATTTAACTAATAATAATAATTAAATATTATTATTTTGAAATAATCTAAGACATTTAATTCAAATATTTGGATGATCTTATATTATGACACGGGCCCAATGTAAATATGCCACATGGCATATAAATTTAATTTAATAAAAATATCAATATTAGGTTGGTACGTACCTAAGTAGGTACATAAATAGATGCCTACAATCTTTACCTACCTACCTACCTACTTAGGTAAAAAAGTAAGTAGGTAGGTTCTACCTTCCTAGGCTAAATACCTACTCATATAGGTAGGTATTTTGGTAGGTAGGTACATAGGCCAACCTAGATGGGTAGGTCAAATTAGGTACCTACCTAGCTAGATAGATAAGTAGGTTGGGGAGGTAAGTACTCTAGAATTGTGCATTATTTATGTCACAACCCTACTTTGAAAAAGTGTGAGGATGAAACTCACACTCCCAAAATGGGGACTTGGTAGTCCTTTGAGACTCTCAAAACTTCAGAATTCAATTGCAAGGGTTAAAACAATTTGCATCGGAGTGTTCTTTATATCATTGGAAAGCTATCAAAGTGTAGATGTCAAAATTGGGCTTACATGGGCCATTTGGACATCTGCAGCACACGTTATGGCAAAAAGAAGGGTTAGGAGTCAAATTGGCAATTTGACTTCCGACCTTAAAAGTCAGGAATCGACCCGACCTTTGTGTGTGCATGTGGAGTGCGACACATCGTTGAAAAGCTCTCGAAGAGAGCTAAAAGTTTGCTTCAGACCTCATCTCAATCGGAGGTTTAAGCAAAGAAATATGACCTTGCAAAGTTTCGATAATCCAAACCGAGACAGTTTCAGGACTCCTCCTTGGGAGTCCCGGGACAAAAAGTCATTCGGATGTGGGTGCTACGGAGAGGTGCAGAGAATACTATATGGGGGAAGGTGGTGGCTTCCCCCAAGTCCGGGCCGTGGTGAATCTTGTGAGTCCAGAGTTATTCGTTGTTTATCGTAGCACTTAAGGTGCTCCAGAAAGTGAACTAACCAACTTGTTGGTTGGTTTGATGCAGGTTCGAATAAGTAAGTAAAACTTGTCACTCTTCCTAGTCCCATCCTGGAACTTTAACACGCCCCTCTACCCCTTCTAGTGCTGAAAGCTGGAAGCGTGCCTCGAATTCTTCACAATTTCATTGTTTGAGTAACTTAGACCCATCTTAGGTCTAACTAGGAACTTGGGAACGCATCAATTTGTTTTTTTGTTTCAGGTTGAGCTTTTTGATTAGCTCATCCCATGTGCACAAATTTTTTAATGTGAAATTGGATGGCCACACCCCCCTTGTTTATATTGTGTTCAAAATAGGAATGAAGAACAAATAATATGGGATAAGTTTTGAAGTTACAACTTCCTTATAAACTAAATTGTAATTCCAAAACTTTATTCATGCCTTATTTTCTTAGTTTTTAGATTTTTAAATAATTCAAATACTAGATAATTAGATAATCATTTAATTAATAATGATTAAATCTACATATATTTAAATTATAAATTATACTCTAAAAATATTTAGTATTCATTATCAATTACTCAAATAAACAATACCTTTTTTATATTTAACAAACTAGCTATCTAATTACTCACAAGTTATTAATACATAATTCATATATAATTAAATAAATAAAACATTTAAAAATAATTTACTACTTTTAAAAATCTGATCGAATTATATATAATATAATTAATGTAAAATTCATTTAATGAGTATAATTTTAAAATTATAAGTAATGAATTTACAATTGATATTATAAAGTAAATTTTTGAATGAATTTTAAAATTTTATTATTCAACTAATTACATTATTTACTGTATAATTACATTTGTTGTTGTAAAATTCATTATAGGTCAAGTAATTTTTTTCTCTTGGTAATTATTAATTATAAATACAATAATTTGTTAAACATCACATTAATTTTCATATTACTATAAAATATTTATCATAGTTGATTAACCACAATTTTTTAAAAGATAATATTATTATATAATAATTTGTGAAATTAAAATCAGTAAAATAATTATTTTAAATACACTATAAATAATCCAAATTTTTAATTCAGGTTTGAAGTTATAAATTAAAAAGTGTGAAAAATTATGTTCAATTAGAAAATAATTCTGCACATACTAATTAATTCTTATATGAAGTAATTACAATGATTTTAAAGTAATGTCACATTAATTCAATTAATTAATTTCTTCTAATATAAGAATATAAATTATATAATATACAAATCTATCTTATAACAATAATTATTTAATGTCACTTAGATTCAATAAACATAATCATTTATAATTGTTTATATAAGTGATTTATTATGGATAACATTAGTAGGAAAAACCCTTGAAACTCAATCAATAATTTTTGGAATTAAAAGTAATTTAAGATTCCAAAATAGTAATTCTGAATTCAAACATCAATTTTTAGATCAAATAATTTTTTTGAAGTTAAATAACAAATTTCAGAATTGAAATGTCAATTTTTAGATTCAAATAATAATATTCAAAATTAAAACGTCCATTTTAAGACTCAATTAATAATTTTCTGAATTGAAATATTAATTTTGAGAATCCAAAATAATAATTTGGAATTCACAATTTTCAAGTCAAATAATTTCTTAAAATTTAAATGTAAAACTTCAAATTTCAAATATCAACTTTCAAGTTCAAATAAAAATATTTAAAATCAAGTTACCGATCTTTAGACTCAATAAAAAAATTTAAATTGAAATAATAAATTTTAGATTTGAAAATAATAATTTAGAATTTAAATATCAACTTTTAGTTCAAATAAGTTTTTTGAATTAAAAAAAAATCAGAATTGAAATATCAATTTTCATATTCAAATAAAAATATTCAAAATTGAAATGTCCATTTTTATAATCAATTACTAATTTTCAGATTTGAATAAAAAAATTCAAACTTCAAATATTAGTTTTGAAATTCATTATATGAACAATATACATATGTATGCATATTATAAATGTTTAATTTTAGTACATACATTAAAATACACCCTTATGTCATTGTAGAAAACCTTTAAGATGCAATTGATTTGGTGACTATTGCGACTAATGGGACATATCAACCTATTAATGGATGAAAATAAACGTAAAAGTTGATGCAACGAATAGGATGAAATTTCTAATAGTTGCATCATAGTTGTGAAAATGACCAAAATAGTTGAAAGTTGGTCTTGTAGTTGCAAATATTCCCAAATCTAGTCGCAAACGACTACAAGTTGCATGTAATTATAAATGGAGTGGTTACATTTTGGTTGATTTCTACTAGTGGTACCTTCTACTTTGGGTCTTCACCTCCAAGCTCACCTTTAGTTCGAAGTGCAAAGATCCCTTCCTATTGAGGTGAGTCATTTACATGTCATTTTTGACCTCAATGGGGTGCTAGTGGCGAAATGGGTTGTCAGGTCTCATATGCAAATGCCAACCAATTTGTTACTTGCACTTAGGCCTAGATTAAAGGATTTGTTAACAAGTTGTTTAGCTCAATTCAAAGTTTATATTTGGTCTACAGTTCAATGTTACAACATCGACAAATATTTGGATGAAATTAAAGAAAAAACACATATTTCTTAGGATCCTTCAAAAGTTCTTGGACAAAAGTCATGCTAAAAAAAAAATCATTTTCTCACCACTCATCCTGAAAAGCCCATTTTTCATAAAATCCTTGATGTTTTCTTCTCGAGATTTGTTGACATCCATGTTAGGGACATTTTGCTTGTAGATGATATGCCTTCTTATTTATATTTAATTATTCATGTAGTGCTATATTTTTCAAATCTTTTGAGGGTTCACATAACGATGGATATTACTTGTTCTTCATTGTTCTTCCTTACTTGGTCTCATTTCATTCATCCAAATTTTGTGTTTAGACTTATGTTAGACATAATCTTTTTGGGGCTATTAGAAACATAAGTCGTATCGATCCTTAGTATAATATATTATTCCAAGATTATAGTGATAGTTGTGAACCAACATATTGTACAAAAGCAAATTGAAAAGCAAATTGTAATATATTTACTATTGTTCTTATTATAACATTTTAAACTAGTTTTTTATTCAATTGTCGATTAAAATAATATGTATAAATTATAATTGAAATGAACAAAAATTTGTTGGGCATGTTTTTCTTTGGGGAATTTTCCCAATTAATGTAGTTCAATATTTTTCTTTTTGCTTATTGCTTGAAAAGTCTATGGTTTTTCTCTTTCTGTAGTTAAAAATTTGTATCCAATCATTATTGTCTTTCATTTTATTTCTATTAATTTCCTGGTGTCCACAAGATGTTTTTGTTGATGATTTTAGATGATTTTTTTGACTTATTAATCCTTTTATACAAAGACAAACCACATATGCTTTTTCGCTGACACATTTTGTTGTTCTTGTAGATGAAGGTTTTGAAATGTATTTCAATAATGAATTCATGTCTATGTTTGCAAATTGTTAAACCCAAAAAATTGTTAATTCTTAACGTTAATGGTGTGTTATGTTATTCCCCGCATTTTGTTATTTGACATGGGAATGCATGAATCTTTGGAAGAAATATTAAAAGGAGCAAAGTGGAAGTGAGAGTTGAAATGGAACATTTCAACTCTAGGGCGTTCAACTACTTTCACATTGCAATTTGGTCTTGTATGAAACTTGAGGATGTGTTAGAAGTTCTTCGCATGCTCATTCCTAAGAATTACTTACAACGGTTTGTTTTCATTTGGGGCCATGAACAATGCTCCAAAACATTTGATCAAATTTCCCCCAAGTCCCATTATTATTTGAAGGATTTGAAACGAATGTTTTATGGTTGTCATGGACTACCTTATGGGAAGGAGGATCAAACATTACTAATTGATGATGAACCCAACAAGGTGCTTCACAATCCTTTTTCTTGAATCATTTAATGGACAAATTTTGTCAAAAAACAAGGTACAATGGTTGGACCTCACATTACGTTTGTGGTCACTTTTGCTTGAATTGCCATTCACTAAGGTAATTCAAGTTCATTATGACTATATGGTCAAATATTCTAAGCCTTGTTTGAGTTCCTTTTTGAAAAATTATTATTGGTTTGTCCAATATATGGATAATGATAATGGCAATGTTCGCAATAAAAAGCCCCCTTTAGGTATCCAATCTAAATCATTTCATTTTGCAAGTCATTTTTTTTGTTGTAATTTTCCCCCCATTTTCTAGTATTGACTTTTGTTTGTAGTTGGTTTGGACCGTAGTTTGCAAATTGCACAACGTCGTTTGAAACTCTAAAAAGGAAAAATGATGTTAGCCACTCAATTTTTTATTTCAAGATGGTGTCAATGTTGTTGCATATTTGACCACGGACAAGAAGAAGCCTTTTAAATTTATGAGGATTTGACATTATCTTTCAATTTATCCTTGAAATTTAGAGTGTTTAGGCTTTTTAGGGATTTACAAATTAATAGTGGATGTTTTTCTATTAAAAACTCTTCAAGAAATAAATATTATTTGTTTTTTCAATGTGGTGGCCACTAGATTTAATTTGTATTTATAAATTTTCTTAATAAATTTTGTTTTACTTGTTAAAATTTTAATGTGATCTATGTAAACTTTCTTTTAAAGAGCTTGCCATGGTGTCTTTAAAGTTTTATTTGTAGACATTACATGTAAATTGTATTTTTTTGAACTTTTCCTTATGGTCTTGGTGGCCACAAGGTCATTTATAATTGAAAGTTTGAAATTTTTTGACATTGTAAAATTATTGTTTTGAATTTTTGAACTTTTGTAAAGTCTTAAATTAATTAAATATGTATTTAAATTAAAATAGTTTCAAATTTAGTTCTTTAAAAAAAAAGTTCTAATTCCAATTCCGATTCTAGTTTGGTTTCATGCAACCTAGGTTTTGAATCCATAGGTTGCAATCTAATTAACCATTGGTTCTAGTAAAATTTTTTTTTAAAAATTCTCAAAAATTGTGGTTCCATGTATGAGCACATTTTAATTTAAAAATTAATTAAAAACATTAAACCCAATTTTGATGGTTCTAACTCATCAAACCAAGTGCTTACCTGACACTAATCTACACTAATGTGGGCCAATTATTAAGAAAACACCCAATAATCAATTTGGTTGTGAGAAAGGTTATTAATAAGCTATTGAACAATTATTTAAAATTTAAAAAATTGGATACAAAAACTACGTACGTGGTAAGTAGCACCCAAATGATTAGCAAAAGCCTTATAAACCTAGTATTGAAATTTCAAATTTTAATATCCTACTTGGATTATTAGAATTTCATCTAGGAATGATATGAATCCTAAAATCTTAAATTTATTTATGGCAAACAAACAATAAAAATTGAAATTTCATTTTTTTGCAAACCCTATAACTTACCTAACCTACCAATATGACCAATGGTTCTCAAGGTGGGTATTAGTGATTTTTACCAAAACTATGGAACTTGGTTACCGAAGGTTGTTATTATTTTGACAATGAAATTGATGATTGGTGGATCATTGTTTTGGGAAATTTTGGAACCTTTGCGGTTCAAAAATTTAAAAGTAACCTACCCGGGTCAATTATGAAAAAATGTAATAACTAATCAACATTGGTGTGGATCAATGTTGGCTAGTTTTCATTAACCAAAGAAAGTACTCACCCAACATTAAGTTAGTCCAGACTAATGTTTGTATGGTATCACCCATTTGATACACAAGCCCGATCCTAGTATGTAGGTTTGTCCTAAAATGAAGTACCAAACTGCACATTGTACCAAAATATTTTTCAAACTCATAGTACCATTTTAGTATCAATAATTCAAGGTACCCAATTTCATGATGCAATGGTATAAGATTTAAACTTTAGTATAAATCCAATGTCTCATTAGGGTTGATTTTTTAAGGTTTCATCCACTCCATGTTGTGCATAATCAAGGCAGTTGGGGTTGAAATATGAAAACTAGATTGCAAGCATTGAAAAATAGAAAGAAACCGAAGACATGTTTGAAAGTTTAGTAAAAGAACAACCAATATCACTCATGAAGAGGTTCAAAATAAGAAAATGGGTATAATTGAAAAAAAATCTACTCCTTGGCAAATCACATTGCCCTTGTGTAAAATGCATCATTGACATAGGCAAAACCAATGGAAAGAATACAATGTCAAAAAAATTATCAAAATTTTTCTAGAATCATTATAAACTTCACTATTCTGCATCTTTAAAGTACCCGTCATCCTTAAGCTCATTTTCAAATTCATTTAATAGCTCCTCTTCAGCCTTGAAAAATTATGTCATTCCCCCAACAACAAGAGAGTAGTAGCCCATCCTCGCGTCACTCAACCAATTTTGAAAATCATAATTAGTTTGTCCAAGTTATGCACACCCAGTCGACACCGTCACAAACTACTCAATATTCTAGCAAAGTTAAATATGCATTCAATTTCAATGTGAAAGCTTGGGATACCCAAAAATTGATGGGCAAGAATTACAACATTAGGAAACTATTTTGCATGGTCTTTCCACCATTGCAAAGGTGATTTTACATTATTATCATCCGCCTATATGCAATGGTACAAAGACAACTCATATTTCACCAAAGAAATATTACCTTCCTTTATAGAAGTTGCAACTCCCCACAAGGAATCATCATTGATGGGTGCTAAAGGAGGAGGGCCTTCCACATGCCCTAGGTCAAATGTTTGGAAACCACCACCAAGAGTGGCAACAAAACATGTTGGTCATATTTTTCCACATATGTTGTAGTTTTATTTTGGCTTACGTATTCCATGATGCGTTACAACCCCTCAAACCTTGGATCAAGTTGAAGAGCGCACATATTGTGTGTAGCAATAACGTTAAAGGTTGTAACAAAGCCAAAAAAGTCCCAACACGTTAATCACTTCAAGCACCATTTTGCTGTATAGAATTTCCAACTTTGTGTCAAAATCTCCACACATCAATGGAGGGTTTAATGTAACATTAATTCGATAGTCTTTGTGCATCCTAATAAAAATGGAAAATGTTGCAAACATAACATCTAAAAGCAACCAAAACCCTTTGGCATGGTCCACCACACGGCCCTAGGAGGGACACTACTATAAAAAATTAGAAAATACATGAGTAAAAATATAAGGTGCAATATATTGGTTGTGAGGTAAAAATTATAAGTTAATTACTTTAAAATAGGGTGATATATATTTTGAAAACCATATTATAATAAATATAAGGTATGTGTAAATCTATAATATTAAAAAAAATTATTAAAAATAGCATGTGCATTATAAAATAAAGGTATATGTTATTAGTAGGTTCAACCATTATGAAATAATGTTGATTAATTGTCTTTTGATTGTATATGATGCTTATAGGGTCAATAAATTAATTGAGGCAAAACTGGGTTTAGGACATTTAAATGAGCATGGAGAAAAACATTTAAAAATTTAAGTTTGACATTTCTAACAATTAAGGTTTTAAACTTTAGGGTTATAAGGAGGTAGCGGTAATGTCTTCTTGCAAAAAAACCTTTTTTCTTTTCTTTGAAGGTTCAAACGCATGTTTGTACATTTTTTTTCCTTCAATTGGGGGCCATGTTGTCATGGTGTTATTAAATTGGTTTAGTAAATCACGTGGTAATCTTAAATTTAAGTATGATGTAGTTGATGTTAATTGGGTGGATGTAGATTCTATTATATCTATTGTCGATATGAACTATGAGAAGGAAGAATACATCTATTGGTTAGATTATATTGATGCGAATTCTCTAGATGAATTTGTGATTAATAAAATTTTGTAAACTATAATTTTTTTCATTTTAATTACATTCCATGCTTTCATCTTTGCTTTGACCTCCAAAATTTTCTAGTTTCAAACTATAAATCTAAAAATCTAAAGTAGTGCAAGGCATTGAAATTGGATTTTAGAAAAAATTATAAACAAATATAGGGTGGTTAAAATATGTGCATATTAGAACATTAGATAATAATAGGGTGGGGGAAAATATAAATCAAAAATCTAATACACCCCCCCCCCCCCCCCCC
>Ga0209611_10000446_pt1 | contig 60933 bp, 31 predicted proteins | sample S1TSphgellanicum_3_FD_187693 | JGI IMG/M metagenome (GOLD analysis project Ga0209611, IMG submission 187693) | Host-associated microbial communities from peat moss isolated from Minnesota, USA - S1T2_Fc - Sphagnum magellanicum MG (SPAdes) (version 2) | ecosystem: Host-associated > Plants > Peat...
GCATTGTGCTCCTTCTTCTTAACATTCTTGTTGGAATTACCTTTGGTGGGCAAAGCCTGAGTGGAAGGTTGAGGTGCCTTGGCTTTTGGTTGAGGTACAGCGGAAGATGCTGGCAGATTTTGCCGTTGTAATCGGAGTTGCTTTTGCTCTGGGAACTTGGCAAAACAGACAGCTTCCTAATGTCCCTTTTTTCCATAATAATCACAAAAGAGATCTTCAGAAGGAATGTTGCACTCATTAGCTTTGTGGGCAGGATTGCCACAATAGTTGCAAGAAGGTAGGATGGGTGTAGCCATGTGCACCGCTTTAGTCCTTGAAGAAGAATGTGATGATCTAGTTGGCGCAACTTGTGTAAGCTGAGGCCTTGAACGTGATGGAGGCCTCATAGTATTGGCCTCATAGTGTGCATGAGCCAGTTCCAACTTTTCGGAAATGTTGTACACATCCAACAAAGTGTACGAGTCTCCAAATTCTGCAAAGACCCGTTGCAAAACCTGCGCGTGGAGTGTTGGAATACCTTCCAACGAACGAAGATACCGATGGGCAGCTTCCAAGTCGGTGATGCTCTGGGTATCCTCTTTGAGTTTGAGAAGCCTCCTGTAGAGCATCTTGAGGGTTTCATCCTTCTGTCGAGAGAAGGTGGCGAGCTGTAGAATTTTTTCAGAACTTTTGACTGGAAATTCCAGCTCAAGAATTCGAAAGAATTCCCCCACTGGATCAGCAAAAGCTGGCGCATCAGTTGTGGGAGGAATGTTTGCAGTAGCAGCAATGAGTTGTTGAGGAGAAAGGTTTACTGAGGTAGGTACCGGGTCTGGATTATTCGGCACATCCCGTGATGTGCAATTGCAGCTTGCAATGCAGCTTGAGAGGCGGTGGCAATGGCTATGGCGTATGCTGGATTGGGAATCTGGGTGACACCCAAAATCCTTGCAGAATGTTGCTCGTAGACATCCAACGCCTCATAGTGCACATAACGAGCCAATTGTTTGAATGCAAACGCCTCGGTGTAATTAGCCCCATACTTGAGCTCTAATTCACAAACCACAATTGAGAAGGTTGCTTTGAACTCCCTCAAAGAAATAGTACCTGGCCTTCCGCTGAATTTCTCAATTCTCCCAGAGGAACTGCTCACCTCCATGGTGTATATGGGTGTTGAAGTCACAGCTTGTAACGGAGTATACAGTGATGGTGCGAAAGTAGGTGCAGCAACAGGCGTAGTCCACTGATGAGCCCCTCCAAATGGACTTTAATGTATCGTTAATGTAGTGTAACCTGAGCCTGAATTCCTGGTAGGAGTTGTACTAGACGACGATGGTGCTGTAGACACTTGATGGTATCGTTGTGATGCTCGTGAGCTTAAAGAAATTGGCTCAAAAGATTATGTGTTACTTCGTAACTGATACCTGGGCTCCGGTTGAGCGGTGGTGCTCTCGTCATCCGAAGACATATTGTTGTCCCATACCCCAAAATTTTGTGATAGTAGGTAACATTAACTACAAAATTCTAACACAACATACCGTTCGAAGAATATAGTGTGTTGTTCTAAAGGCAGGACGACAAAAAAATAACACGAAGGACGTCAAGACGTAGGGCGCAAGACGTCAGGACAACAGTACGTATGACGTCAAGGTGCAAGACGTAGGATGATAGGACAACAATACGTAGGATGTCAAGGTGAAGGACGATAGGACGTAGGACGGCAGGCGCAGGACGTAGGACAGCAGGACCGACGGACGGAAATCGTTCGTCGAACGGACGAAAGTCGTTCATCCGACGAGAGTCCGATGAAAGTTGGACAGATGTTGAACGAACCAAGGTCGCAACGATGGCGGCATTGTCGTTTGGAATGCTGCGACAGCGATGGCGCTATATCTCGCAACGTTGCTGTTGCTGCAACGACGTTGCGACGCTACGACGTTGCAGCTCGCAAAGCTGCGACGCTGCAATGTTGTGGCGCTGCGGCGTTGCAGCTCGCGATGCTGCGACACTATGGCGCTGCGGCACTGCTCGCGATGCTACGACACTGCGGCGCTGCAGCTCGCGATGTTACGACGCTGCGGCGCTACAGCTTGCGATGTTGCGACGCTACGGCGCTGCAATTCGCGATGCTACAGCGTTGTGGCACTACAGTTCGCGACAACGTTGGATGGCAGCGCACTACGCAACGATGGCGAGCGACGCTAGAGCTCGCAAGAACGGCAGCGAGCAGCGATGGCAGGCGGCGGCGGTTGAAATTTTTGTTTTGTTTTTTTTTTTACTCGACAGTTTCTAAGAGAGAACGAGAGCAAGGCAGAGAGAAAAGAGGCAGGGCTTCGAAACCTGTTTCTTGGCTCTATTGGTTGGCAAGCTCCTTCCTGTCAACGTCAACTCCCTTCAACGGTAGTAGCAACAGTAGCACCCTCCAGTAGCAACAACACCAGCAGCACTAGCAACACTAGCAACAACACTAGCAACACTAGCAGTAGCAATGATAACTTAAAAACTCACAGGCAAAAGAAATTTGCCACTTTCAACATGAAGCAACAAAAAGTGGACTTTTTCTAGAATTGAAATAAATTGCAAAGAAGTAGTGAAGGTGTATGTAGATGGTGGTCGTGCAGTAACCACCGTGAGCATCTAGAAAATCCAAGTGAACTATGGAGGCAACTCTCATACAAAGGAATTCTAGAAAAACTAAAGGATAAGGGAAGGGCTTGGCCCTTTTATACAGCCACCAAAAGCTGAAACCCTAAACCTAATAGCGCACAGTCACTTAAGAACGTTCATAACTTTACAACCATACAATAACCCTAAAAGATATGACGAGCATGCCCGTAACCGGCCATCATGCATGAGGCCGTGCATACGGGCATGACAAAATCAAGGAATAAGGAATAAGGAATTCTAGAATATGGATGCAACATACACATGAACAAAAAATTAACATAGGAAGCAAATCTCTTGTTAACATCAAAGTTTTCTTGACAAAAGACTAATGTCTAGATATAGTCTCTTGAACCTAACCTATGTAGACAAACACAAAGATTTAAAAATCAAGAAGAACAAATGTTTTTCACAGATAACAATCCATTAATTTGGAACCTTAAAACCAAAAACTACTTGGACCAAAAATAAAAACTTGACAATCCTTATTAAAATAACATGCATTGTAAGCAATTAATAAAGGTAGAAGAAGTTGCATTGTCACACACAAAACCATAAATGCTTAATTCAACCTAATCTAAGAGTTGTAAATGATGAAATTCAAAATGTAACAAACTGTGTTCAATGTACTAGTTGTGATTGGGTATCTAAAGATCTTCACAAGATAACAAAGGTAAAATCATAGTCAAAAGAACCACCCAAGTGAGTGGACACTCCTTAAACTGCATTTTTATATGTTTGAAAGATCACAAGGGAAACATAATACACTATAACTTGACCGAAGTGTCCACATTAACCAAAGGGTATGTCCATTTTGACTAAAGGTTTGGGGCATGAAAAACACATGTTATATTTAACCAAAACATTTGACTAAAATGGCTTTTTTGACCAAGTGTCAAATCAAATATCTAGTCAAAATGGATAAATGTCCATCAAAATGGCCATGGTTTAGTCAAATTGACCATATTGAATGGATAGGTTTTAGTCAAATTGACCATCTTGATTTGACCCTTAGTCAAATTGATCATCTTGATTTAACCCTTAGCCAAATTGACCATTATGATTTGACACTTAGTCAAATGATGACTTAGCCTATTTGTTAAGCTTAAACTACCTACCTAACTAACATAACTAATAGGTTAGGTTAAACCTAAACTACCTATTTAGCCTAACATAATTAATAAGCTAGTAGGCTATTTGTTAAGTAATAACTTAACTAGTATCTTAACTAAATAACATAGTTTAAACCTATCTAATAGGTTACCTAGGATGCAGCCAAGGACTACTAAGTAACCTATAATTGAGTAGTGTAAGCCTTCTAGGTAGGTATTTTAAGTTACCTAGGCTTATTAATAGACTTATTAGCCATGTAGGTAGCCTATTAACCTAGGCCTATTGGGTAAATAACATAGGCCACCTAGGCCTAGTAAGTTGGTAGGCTATCCTACTAATTAGGTAAATAATTTAAGCCCATTAGGTATAAAATAACCTAACCTCAATTATTGAGGTCTATTTAGTAATTACATACATAGCATAGGTCACCTATGCCTATAAGGTGGGTAGCTTAACCTAAGCCACTTAAACCTACTAGGTACATATGTAGCTTAATTTAGGCTACTTATGCCTAACTTAGGCCATCTAGGCCTACTAGGTAGGTATGTAACCTAACCTAAGTAAGTACATAATTTAACCTAGGTTACATACCTACCTAAGCTACTTAGGCCTATTAAGTAGGTACATAACCTAACTTAAGTAGTTTAGGTTAGCTTAACCTAAGCCTATTAAGTAGGTATGTAGCCTAACCTAGGCCTACTAAATAAATATGTAGCCTAATTTAAGCTACCTAGGCCACCTAAGCCTACTAAATAAATATGTAGCTAACTTAAGTGAGGCCACTTAGGTAGGTAGCCTAACCTAGTATTAGGTAGGTAACTTAAGCCTAGACCTATTGAATAAGTTAGGCTACCTACTTAGTATGCTTAGGTTAGGTCTATTAATTATAGGCTAGTAGGTACCTACATAACCTATTAAATAACTTAAACATAGGTAGGTATAAACATAGACCTACTAGGTACCTATAAGGCTAAAAAGAGTATAACTTACATGTTATTTAAATACATGCATTTATTAATAAATACCTCTTACCTACTTAAGCTAACCTACCTATATCCTACTTATTTATGTAATTAATCATGTAAAAACATTCAAGTTCATTTAGTGCCATATGTTGAAAAACAATTCATGGAAGTTGATTACAATATGTTGGTCCAAAATCATATTCATTACAATATGTTATCCAAAAAAAATCACCTTATGGGGTGGTGGTGCAATGGTTAAGGACTTGGTTCCTTAATGTGGGGGTGAGGAATTCAAGTGCCCACATTTACAACCTAGGTTACCTTGGTTACTTAGGTGACCTAATTAGGTAGCTAGGCTACTTAACCTAGCCTAAGTGGCTTAGTCTAGCCTAGGTGATTAAGCTAGGTGGCTTAATTTAAGCCTAGGACATAGGTTCGGTAAGTAAATAAATATGTTATTTTTGGCATTAATTATTAGGTTAATTAATTAGGTAGGGTAGGGTAGAAAGGGTAATTAATAAATTAATATTTTCATACTAATTTTAAATAAAATAATTTAAATAATATATATCTCTGGTTGCTACCCAAATTATATTATTGTCACAATGGTTTAGTAAAAAAAACTTGGTATAAAAAACCTAATCAAAAAGACTAACCAAAAAGACCTAATCAAAATGGCCAGGTCCAAATTGACTTGTCCAAAATGGCACATTGGTCAAGTTGGACATGGGGACAAAAAGACCATAAGGGGGAATTTTTTGACTAAAATTCTTGGTCAAGAAAGTCGAGATTTCTTATAATGATAGTTCGGATTATGATAAAGTTTTTTGGAATATTTTCCATTAATTGCAAAGTTTACATAATCAAAGCTTGACATAAATCAAAAATGTTTTTGCATGTTCAAAGCATTCAAACTTTGAGAGTGGACAATCCTTGTTTTTTTCCAATGTCTTTTTTTTTTTACCAAATGTGCACCATTCCTTTTGAAAATTGGAGAGGATTTTAACATTGATGATTAGAAGGGCAAAAGGACTTGAACTAATGAAAATTATTTTTATAATTCAGTTGAACACATTTGGTTCAAAAATGCTTTTGACCTTGAAAATAATGGATTTTGAAAATGTGACTTTAACAAAAGTTATTCATATATGTGTAATAAAGGGCATGAATGCATAATATACATGATATAAAATCAATTAGTCAAAACCTATTTATATATAAAATGGAATGCTAAATGAGGTATTTGAAATAGAGAATTTTAAGTTATAAACCAATGGAAGAATGACACATGTCATGTGTAGTCCTTGGAAAATGACTTTTAGCTTGGCACCCTTGGCTCCTTTGACCATGATTTCACCCACAAGCAAAGAAAAAAAAAACCTGAAGTTTTGTCAAGAAATGAGTCGCATGTGTTTCTCACTTCTCAACCTTAATTCTTTTGCAAATGACATCTCTTTTGTTTCACTAGAAGAACTTTTAAAATCTATGACAACATGTATGAATAATTTTGTGGTCATATTGGACATTATATGATTAAAGCCTTTAGTTGTAATGGACGAATAACAAAGGACAAACAATCATTTAATGCTTGACATGGCACTTTTCATCCCATAATCATTAATAACAAGTCATAAAAGACAAGCCACATATAATGCTAAGGTGTCATATAATAAATGATTAAAATATGATTGGTAGACACTAAGCCATTTGAATATTGGAATTTATACCTAGATTAAAATTGATTTTGTGGATTATTATTATAAAATATTTTTTGACGCACTCCCAAGTCCCGAGTTGAACCCACTTAAGGGTCCAACTATGTTGAGTTGCGGAAAGTTAGGACTTAAGGGGCGCTCCCAACTTCCAGCACTAAAAGGGGGTAGAGGGGCGTGCTAAAAGTTCTAGGATTAGACTAGGAAGATGGACTAGAAGATCAAGCTTGAATCTGCATCCAAACCAACCACAAGAAGGTTAGTTAACATTCAAGAACACCCTTGGGTGTTAGGACAAGCCACGAGGACTTTTACACACAAGACTCACCACGGCCCAGACTCGGGGGAAGCCACCACCTTCCCCCATATAGTATTTTTTGTGTCTCACCGTGGAGGCCACATCTGAATGGTTCTTTTTCCCGGGACTCCCAAGTTGGAGTCCCGAAACTGTCCCGGGTTGGAGTCCCGGGACTTTGGACGGCCATAGCTCCTCGTCCCAAACTCGGATCAGGACGAGCTCTGAACCAAAGTTGTAGCTCTCGTCGAGAGCTTTTCAATGTTGGGTCGCACTCCTTGAGGAGATGTCGGGAAGAGGTCGATTACCGACTTTTAGTGGTCGGGAGTCAAACTGACAATTTGACTCCCGGCCCTTCTTTGCCCATAACTTGGGCTACAGTTGTCCAAATGGGCAATGCGAGGCCATTTTGGACATCTACGCTTCAAGAGCTTTCCATTGATATAAAGAACGCACCAAGGCGAGGAGATTTGTTCCCTCAAATCGTCTTCTGAGTTTTCGGGAGTCCCGGAGGACTTTATTTTCCCACTTTTGGGCGTGTGAGTAGTATTCTCACACTTAGCCCCAAAGTGGGGTTGCGACATTTTTGATAGGTAGGTAAGTAGGTAATAAATTTAGGTAGGTCAAAAAAGATAAGTAGGTAGGTAGGTAATAGTTTAACCTACTTAATCTGATTTATGTAACCTATGTAACCTACCTATGTAATTACCTTAGTTTAGCTTATTTACCTTAGCCCTTTAGGAATGCACATAGGTTGCAAGTATTAGGAATTAAACCCTTTACCTTCATAATGATAAACCAATCCTTACTAATGGATTATGACATCAAAAGGTGTCCAATATTGGTCAAGTTTTTTATTTCACATGTTTATTTCATATCATTATAAGACTATGAGATAGGTAGCAAGTTGTAGGATGATAGGTAGAAAGTGGGTAGGTTATAGGAAATAAGAAATAAGAAACATGAAATAAAAGGTATGTAGGTAAATAGGTAGTTGACAAAGTAGGTAGGTGGGTGACTAGGTATGGAGGTAGGTAGGTAGGTAAGTAGGTGGGTGTGTGCGCATTGTGGGTGGGTAAGCAAGTGGGTGGGCAAGTGGGTGGGAGGGTAATTAGTAGATAGGTAGATAGGTAGATAGGTAGGTGGGTGGGTGTGTAACTGGGAAGTAGCACTAGAAGAAATGTTGTCCATTCTAACCATATTTTTGCAAATACTATGCAATTAATGTCTATATAAACCAACTGATTTTATGATTAATAATATGTTAATCCTATGTGTTCATGTAGTTATAACTTGTTATAGTCGCATATGTAACTACAAGAAGGGTTGAACAAAATTTTAGTAGTAAATGTGATTACAATTTATGACTAATATGATTTTCATTGAAAATGCAAATGAAAAATGAATAATGTCATCCAATTTTGATTACATTCATCAATGGATGATAACATAATTATTTTTGCAATTATAATGAAAGTTTTTGCAATTGTAATAATATCTTCTACCACATGAACAAATAAACATAGACCACACATAACAAACTATTATTTCAATTGAATATTATCCTTTCAATGTATCGATCCATGGATCTTCTTTGCAATTATCCATGGATCTTTTATGATATAATATCCAATAGCTAATAGTTTGCTAAAAAAGGCTATTATAATCTAGTTGGTAAACTAGGTAGTAGGTAGGTTAATTACTTTATTGTGTGAATATGTGATCATGTTTTCATATTAATTAATTAATTTTAATTAAATTAGGTATTTAATCAACCAATTAGTTAGGTTACATAGTATGTAATAAGTAGGATAGGTATTAGTAGGTAGGTAGGTAAGCTAAGCAAAAGGTATTTTATTTTGTGAATATGTCACAATGTTTTTGTATTAATTGATAAAATAATTAGTTATGTTAAATGATTTATTTATTAAATGTAGGGTAGGTAATTAATTTATTAAGGAGGCTAGGTAGTAGATAGTAGGTATGTAACTTAAGTAGCATGTAATAAATAGGATAGGTACTAGTAGGTAGTAGGTAGGTAAGTTAAGTAAAAGGTGTTTTATTTTGTGAATATGTCATAATTTTTTGTATTATTAAATAAATAAATAAATAATTAGCTATGTTAAAAAATTAATTTATTAAATGTAGATTAGGTAGTAGATAATAGGTAGGTAGGTTATAAGTTAAGCAAGAGGTTTTCACTTTCTAAATATGTTGTAGTGTTTTTATATTAATTGATTAATTAGTTAGGTATGTTAAATAATCAATTTATTAAATATATGGTAGGTAATTAATTTATTAGGAAAGCTAGGTAGTAAATAGTTGTGAAAATGATAAATATTTTATTGTGTGGATATATGATAATGTTTTTGTGTAGGACAAAGGATGTGATAGTGTTGTGGTGTTATAATGTTGTAGTGTTTCCCTTTCATTAGAATTGTCCCATATCCTTTGTCTACAACTTCACTACCATGTGTTTTATGGCCATTGGTTCTTTAAATTACCATGTGATTAAATCCTAACCACCCATCAATGGCACATTTGGTAGGATATAACTATCCCAAATGTAGTCACAAATGTAACCACAAATTGGGGTTCCATGTCATACTAAGGTTCATCCATGGCAATAAAACAAAGTTTTTGGCCTAGCCATAAGGTTTGTGGCTACACATTCAATTTCATGGCCATATCATGTCTTTTGCGACGAACTATTTTATGGCATTTGTCCTAGGCAACTAGGTTATTTATAATCACATGTGTCCATTATAACTATAGTTACAAATTTAGTAAATGATTTTCAAAAAAATTCTAATGTAGGTAGGTAATGGTGGTTAGGTGCATGGGAAGGTAGGTAGGTAGGTAAGTAGGTAGGGAGGTAAGTGGGTTATAGATAGGTAGATAAGTAGGTAGATACACAGGTGGGTGGGTAAGTAGGTAAGTAAGTAAATGGGTAGTAGGTAGGTGGGTAGGTTGGTGGGTAAGTAAGTGGGTAATAGGTAGGTAAGTGGATGCGTGGGTGGGTGGGTGGGTAGGTAAATAGGTAAGTAGATAGGTGATAGGTAGGTGGTAAGAGGTGGTTTGGTGGATAAGCAAGTAGGTAGGTTGATAGATGGGTGGATGGGTAGGTAAATAGGTAGGTACACAGGTAGGTGGGGTGGGGGGTAGGGTTGTTTATGTTCATATCAAATGATTTGTAATTAGTTTCTAATCATTGTAAAGACAATTGAACATTCATATCACTTTCTCATCAGTCATGGATGGCATAAAAATTAAATAAAAGTGACGAAAACTAACATCCCTCATCTTGTTACCACCTCATCATCTACTAGTTACATGCCTCACTAATATATGACTATGAGTTTTTACACATAGGATTCAAAGTAATAATTTATGACTAAAGTCATACATATAGTCATTTAAGACTTGTAGTCATAATTTCTTGGTTGCAAAGGATAATATTTCTTCTAGTGTTTGGATTGGTTTGACTATTTTTGGTCCAAAATTGCATCACAATATCACAAAGTTCCATGATTATTGCATCCCTCCTTTTCAACTTCCTGCATAATGCCCACGACATGTTATCATTATGCGATTCAAAAAACAACTTTTTGATGATGACAAGAGTTAGGTTTCGATGGTGGATACTTGTGCGAAGATTAGTTTTCTAAATACTACTAGTTAACTCACTAAGAATCACTGGTATAATCACATTCCTTGTTTGTTGGTCATCTTTGGAATGATAACTTTTGATTTGTTGCCACCCTTGTGAAATATTATCCACAATATCAAAAACATGTTCCATTTCATTATAATTTGGCATGATTGTCTTCTAAATTGGGTTTCAGGATCTTCAGCTAAACCATGTGTTGGTATTCAATGTCTCTTGAGGCAACTTGATCATACCATTCAATTGCAAAAGTTTTAGCCATTTTGGTAGTTGATTTTTCCATATCCAACCATAGACGGTTTTCACCCAACCCTTGATTGGTTGTAACTTCCTCTAACCTTTGTCTCTTTCTTTCTCTAAACTTCCTTTGCCTTTCATTTTGTGAAGCCTTCCTATGAGCTTCTATTTCATTTTGTGAAGCAATCTTGTGAGCTTTTGCTTATAACCATTCATGAGTTTTTTGCCTTTCCCTCCAAGTGTTTCTCCTATTGGCCATCAAGAAACATATTCAAACCATAGTACAACTTTATCATGAGAAACCTACAATGCTAAAAATTTAATTATAAAGAAACTTTGACATACATCACACATAGATCACATGGTGATGGCAGCTGACGATGGTGATCGGCGAAATGGTGGTTGGTGATGGTGACCTTCAAAACTCTTGTAACTAGGTGGCAATGGTGAGATTCCATAACACCATAATTCTCTGTAAATAGTAGATGTGTTCATGCCCAAATGGATTAATGGATTATGCACACATGTACATAGTATTTCAAAATCATAAACATTTATACTTAATATAGTCTTAAGGTAGCCTTTCAAGAAAGTGTCATGTTATAGCATATCTTGACATTTCTTAGCTTGAGTGCCTTAGTCTTTAAGGAGGTTCTTGAAAATATGTAGTTTCAAAGGTCAAAAACATGTTCAAATACCAAAAAGGATTATATTATGGAACCCAATTAAAACATCATTTTAAATTCTTTTAAATAGTAGGCCTTCATAGGCATTAATATATAGCCATACCCAAAATTTTAGCATGAATGGTTCAACTTTTTGTACAATAAAGGACGCTCAAAGTTTCAACCCCAATTAACATTGCACTCTACACTATTTACCATTGATTTTATGGTCAACAAAACATCTTAGGTTGACACAAAAATAATACAAATTCATAAGCATAGAAACATTATGCACAAATGATTTCATTAAGTTATAAATATTATAATTTTACACCAAAACTTCAAAGTAATGAGGGTGCAATTCAACATAATCCTTGGCTCCATATATAATGACTGCACCCTTACACAATATTCATGTTGTGTTCTTGAGCCCTTTTTTACTTTGGATTTTTTTCCAAAATCTTTTGGATGTTGATTAGTCTGGGCTATATTCATTCTTTATCACTTGATGACCACTAGGTATTAGTTCTATTTCAAGTTTGTTTTTATGACTTACACAATATTCATATATTGTCTTCCTGAGCCCACTTTTATTTTGGAATTTATTCCAAAATCCTTCAAATGTTGTTTAGTATTCCATATTCATTCTTTATCACCATGTGACCACTAGGTTTTAGTTCTATTTCATGTTTATTTTTGTGACCAATACACAATATTTGGATGAAAGCACATTAAGGTGTAACACTTTTAGGCACATGTGAAAGCCCATAATTGCCTAAATTAATAGTGCAAAGGTAGTGTGAAGGTAGGCAACTTTGAATCATATAAATAATTTTACAAGTTATCATTCAAAATTTATTATTTAAAAAATTCAACCTTAGTTTACCTTATGGAGAACTTAAATGAGGGTTCAAATAATACTTTTGTTCAGTAAAGGATTTAACAACAAAAAACCATATTTCAAGGTACATAAAAAATTATGGTCATCAAAATCCTTCCAAAAAGTCTTCTTTGGTATCAACGTTACCACATCATATTACCATTGAGTTCTTTATTCATTAAAAAACATTATATGAAGGTGCATGGAGTCCATATTCATTGATTATGAATTGTTATAGGGTGTAAATGCACACAAAGGAACTAGTGAATACAAGGTTGCAATCCTTACTAAGGATCATGCATTCTAGGTGTGATCACAATCAAATGAGCCAACAATGACAAAGGACTCAAAGAATGCAATCCTTTTTGTGGTCATTTTCACTTTTTCATAGAAAAGATTTTTGGGATGAAATCTTTTGCAATATGTTACTAAAAATACATATAATTTTTTCAATATATCACATTTTTTGTATTAATTTTTCATGATTGATTTAAAATTAAAAAAAAATGTACAAATACTACCAAATGTTGCGTTTTATTTTGAAATGTGGTTTCCATGTTTTGGGCAGGGTTACCAAAAATATTATAATGCTCATTATAAAAGTTGAATTCACATGTGTTTCCATGAATTTTCATAGAATGTGTAATTACTTGTATTTATAAAATGATTATTCTTAAGATAAATCAAATGTGTACATTTAAGCAAAAATACATAGCTCAAAATTTCCTATTAAATATATGTTTGAAATCTTTAGTGATAGATTATACATTAAGTTGACCAAACATAACCTTTTTCAACATCATTCAAAATGCAACAGAACATATTCACAAAAGAAAAAGTATTTGTACTTAAAGTGCATCAACTTTCATGAAATTACAACCTTGCTTCTCTTACAACACAAAAAATATTTTTTTATTTTATGAATTTTTTCATATTATGTCATTTTAGTGGTAAAAAATATGTTCAAACGATAAAAAATGATTAATGTGGATCACCAAACTAAATGATAGATTCAAATTTTTTTCAATATGAGGCCTTCATATACATTAATGTATGGATATCCACAAATTTTCATCAAAAATTATTTTGTTTTACATAGGATAAAGGATGTTAAATTGTTTGCACCATAGTCAACATCCCATTGTTCATTCCTTATGTTGCTCTAAACGACCAATGAAACATGCTAGAATTGTGCAAAAATTAATGACATACAAATTCACAAGTATAGAATTATTATGCATTTGATTTCATTAAATTCCAATGCATAAAACTTTAATTATGATTTCTCAAAGTTAAGGGGGTACATGATTTTATTGCATTCAACACATTCATTGGCTCCTTTGTGTGTGTTTACACCCTATGAGTTTTTGGGTACCCTTTTGAAAGTCCATTATGTTATGGCTATTAAAAAACTATCCATGAAATTCATACAATGTGATTAAATATTATATATAATATTGTTGTGTTGATTCCTTTTTCATCTTAGTCAACTATATTTAATCACATGGTTAATTACAAATTTGAAGATCTTGCAAAAACTACCTTGTGACAACATTTTATGATTAGTGTAATGTGCTTTCACCCATTCATATTGTCTTTTTGAGCCCTCTTTTATTTTGTAATATTTTCCAAAATCCTTCAAGTGTTGTTCAATCTTCCATATTCACTATTTATCACGTGGTGACCATTAGGTGGTATTAGTTTTATTTCATATTTTATTTTTGTGATCTACACAATATTCATATTAGTTTTTTTCATATGATTTTTTTGATCACTTAGACCAACAAGGTGAAAGCATGGTAAAGTATATATAAAAAGTTGATGAAAAAACATTAAGGGGTGAAAATCCTTTAAGGTGTACCACATAGGATGAAAGGGGCTTAGTCCTTGTTACAAATTTTTTTTACCTTATATTTTGATTCCCATAAAAAATAATGAATCAAAAGTTAAAATTTTCAGAAAGACTATATTTTAGACCATTATAATTCTAAATTTCATTATAATAATCCATAAATGTGTCTTTACAAGGTAAAAAAAACTATGTAAAAGACACAGAAAATGATGACATTGTGACAAGATTTTGGTACACTTTAAAGAATTTGGACCTTAAGTTTTTTAAAAGGTGTTTTTTAATGAAAAAATTAAAAAGTAGATTCAAATTTTGCATAAATTTCATTTTCAAACTACTGAGCCCTCAATTGGGTTTATTGTAAATTGACTATAAAATTTCAAAAATTTTGGAACAATAAAAGTAAAGAATAAGTGCATTTGAAATTGATTAATCAATATGGTGTTCAAACCTACTTTTTCATTAAAATTTTTAATGAAATATACATGTATAAAGTTATAGCACAAAGCTCATTGTATATTCAAGGGCATCACAAAAAAAAAATCTATTTTATCTTTGGTGGAATATACTTGACACATATTTGAATCAAATCTTACATTGTAAAAAATAGGTTTTAAAAGCTACTTGCATTTAGAAAAGTCTATTAGAAACCTACTTTTACAATGCAAAATTTAAAAATTAATACATAATAATGAAAAAGTATCTTGCTATTTATCATTCAATTGAATGTATATGATTTTGTGATGGGTTTTGGTCCTACTTTTTATTCATTTGACAAGTAGACTAGCAAGTACTTTTAGTTGTACACTTTACTGTACTTTCGCCCAACAATGTTAATGTACATTAAGGGCCTATTGGCCATCAAATTCAATTTTCAATTTTCAATTTTTAAAAACTATCCAAATTGTTTAAAATTATTTTCAAACTTTTCCAAAGTCCAAAATTAATTAAATACATATTATGTACTAGGACAACTAAAAATATTTATTATAATAAATTGCAAAAAGAATTGTTGCAAACTTCATTTGTATGAAAAAGTTTTTTTGGACAAAAAAAACATGCAATCCTTTCTAAAGTATTCATATTAGCTCATCGTATTTTGTTTGCACTCAAGATCCCATTATCTTATACTATATATCCATTTTCTTGGTTTTTTTTGTGATTTGAAAATTTTCTTGTAACAGAAATAATTTCACAATTTTGTGGATAACTTGTGGTAATAATATACAAAACCTACAAGACATATTTTATGTGTGTATTGATTGAAGGTGTCAATTGTGTTTTGTTTAAAAGATGTACAAAAGTCATTTATTTATTTATTTAAATTTGAATTAAAATTAAAATTTTCTTGATGCTTCAAGAAACTTGTTTGGTATTAGCTCTGATACCATCTAAGTAAAGCAAATACAAGATACCATCTAAGTAAAGCAAATACAAGATTCATAAAACAACTTTGAGCGAAAGAAAAAAAAACAAACTCTTAGATTGTTGAATCTATAATAATCATCTAGCACAAGGATCCTAAAGAAGGAGCCTTTGAAACAAATGAAAAAGAAAAATCACAGCGTTCCATCGATATATGAATGTACTGAATGAATGTACAAACTATGTAACATAAAATCCTAATGTTTAGCGATATCTTCACTGCATGCTGCACTGACGAAGCCATGGGTGCTGATGGATGGAAACCAGTTATTACTGGGATTTTGGGTGGTGGTCGAGTGACATTTCTGTAAACGTTATAAGTCAGCAATAGTTGAATTTTTTTGGGTTTAAAGGTGGTTTGTTGGAATTTTCACTCGGAAATACGGCCACTCTCCGAATGTTGGATTACACAGGTAGAAATAGCAAACTGTGTTGCTGCATACATGTGGCTGCGAGACGTATAGATTTACGAAACTTGATGGCAAGCCATCACCAGTACACATTTGAAGCGAAATATCTCTGATTTGGCGCGTTCATGCCCTCGTTCAAGTTAACATCTATCTTTCTTCATCCATGTCAGGTTGTAGCTGGAAGCTTTCATGCGCACAGGGTGCGCAGAGCAATGAAAGGCTTTTGATGTACACTCACCACACCGTTCCTCGCATGATCCTTCATCATTATTTCCTGTTAATTGCGCGTCAAACTAGGCGGCCAGAGCACCGACTATTACACCGACTGTTTATTGACGCGACCTGAAATTGCGGGATTTTGTCAATCTTGACCATGTATGCTCAGTCTCTTGTCCCCACGTGGGAGTGTGAGGGTGCTGTTTTCACCTGCTGCGAGTTCTTCGTGCTCACTCCCGAAGGGCCTTGTCAGAGAGGAACGAAGGCAACCTTGCAGTTGACGGTAAAAATCAAACTAGAGTAACTACTCATATCCTTCCTTCATGGCCTTGGTTTTTCTTCCCCTCCAAACATCTTGTCGGAGAAAAACTTGATAAGTCACTAGAACCGAGGAAGCCACTTATGACAGGAATGCCCAACTGGAGCAAGGAACGACGAAAAGTCTTACTGAAGTCAGTTCCTGGTGATTCACATGATAGTGGACAGAGTCTAATAATGAGATTTTTCCTGTAGCCAAATTTCCCTCGAACATGACCTGAGGGTGAATCACCTTTACTCATGAGTACGTTTAGCACCAATTTTTCTTACTCAAGTAACTCTATATGATTGCAGATCCGGTTGTACTTGCGAATAAGACCGGCAGAGAGATTTATTTTCATAATGCCTTATTAATTCTATTCACTTCTTACTACAGAATATACCATGGTTGAACGGTCCAAATACAAGTTCACATTTCTTGGATCACTTTGTATTATGATTAGGTCTTTGAATAGTTGCACGTTTTTTTGCAATTTTTTTTAACGTGCTTAAACATATTGGAAGTGTGTTCATGCAACTTTTAAGTTTGACAATTTGTTGTTTTTGTTTTTTAAAAAAAGATTTTATTATGTAAGAAAGATTTCATTATATAACAGAAATTTTACTATATAAAAAAAGATTTTAATATATAAGTTTTACAGATAGTAGATTGCAAAGGATTAAAAATGACAAATTTATCAAATACAATTGTATTAAGCATTTTGTTATAATGAACTGATCGAACTTTATGGCATGCAGAGAGTTGATACGTCTTATGGCATGCAAAGAGTTAGTACGGCTTATGGCATGCAGAGAGTTAGTATGTTGAGAGTCTTTGTGTTTAAATCTAGATTGCTAAATAGATTTTTTAAAATATATACAATAACAACTTTCTTCCAGCTATGCTTTCAACAAAGCTCTAGTTCTTGACCATGTTTGAAATTGAAACCCCACCTTCTTGTCCCTTGTATCTTTCAGTACAATGAATTGTTGATTAGGGCCTTGATTTCAAGTTTCTCAGTCAGTTTTGGTTTTATGTAAGGATCCATCCGCATTGAACGTTTTGAAAATCACGAGCTACAAAACAGCTAGTATCAGAGATAGCACGTAGCACAACATAAAATAGGAGGGCGTTAGTCGGGGTAAAATTCGACTCACTTTTTTACCTTTTATTTTTTAAAACCAGTGTGAAAGGCGATACCAGGCAGGTACCATCTTGGTACTCGTCGGGTTTCACGGTAAAACGTAACGACGTCTTGTCAAAATGCCCACTCACTCTTGCATAAAGAAACAGGTACATCTTTTGATTTTCACCCTCATTTCATGAAAGTGTGCATTATATTGGAAACAGTGCGTTACGGGAAAGACTATATTACACTCCAGTGAAATACCCCGCCACTGTTAAGTGGATGCAATATTCTTTGTAATGTGCACATATTAACACAGGAAATCAGGCCCTGTGCTATATGTCTTCATTTAAAAGAATTTGACAACCTTATGTACTTTCTCTCCCGTAACAGCGGGAGGGAACCACCTGGTGTTGACACAAGGGGTCTGTTCAAGAGATCAACACCAGGTGGTTCCCTCTCGCTGTTACGGGTATCAGCTTCACAAAAGGTTGAACTGGCTTCCTTCAGTTGGAAGGGGAAGCTCATTCAACCTCTGTGCAAAATGATGCTGAGAATTGTATTCAAGTACTCTGAAGTCAAGCCTAATTTCTAATCCATCGCTCAGGAGTAATATGCAAAATAGTTCAGTCCCAAATGGGCCCAGTATCGGCTATGGTGATACATTTGAGGGACGGACGAGGTTCTCAATTAAGTTGAACTCTGGCTAGCATTGATTCCGTTTTTCCTAGGACATCTGCTGGTCCTCTACATTTGAATCATATATGCCCCTGTTGCAGATGTGTGTAAGTCGTAAACAATGATTGAACATGCATCAAAATGACATTCTGTTACACAAAGAGGTTCCACATACGACATCGTTAAATGAAACAGATAATTTTATTTATAAGTCCAATTTGGACTAGTTTTGAGGGCATTGCATGCCATTGTCCATAGATGAACAGAAAGAACTCTTCTGAATCCTTCAGTAATATATAAGCATCGAGTTTCATATCGGCACTATAGAGATAAAGAGTGCACACATTTTGATCTAGTGCACTATAGAGAGACAGACTGTAATAATTCATGAGCTACAATAATGCAGACTATAATAATCCAACGTGCCACATACGAAGTAAATCTAAAACACCTGTAAATAAAGACCAACACAAATACTTTTTAGCAGATGTAACGATCCGATCTCTTTTTACAGCAGGCGCTACAAGGGGCAGTCTTGCAGGAGGGGCCCAGATCCGCCACATAAATGGCCAGAGTCTGCGATCTTATGGAGTTGATCTGGACGTCATTCATGTTCGATCCGTCATTCTCCTTTGCTTGCAGCGCTCTCTGAGTACGGGCGTACTGGGCGAGAAAGCATGGTACATTGGTCCGCAGATGTCTTTCCGAAATTGATTGCGATAGCAAGGTAGCCATCTGAAAACTGAAAGCAGCTTTTGACAATATTAGGTTCTTGTTTGGCCAAATCTTGGCAGACACGAGCAACGTCACAGCGAGCAGCTGAAGTCTTCAGTCTTGATCCAGTAGTTGATCCGCAAAACTTGCACGGATCTTTGGGAGTACCCTGGCAGACATGGGGAGGATCTGGATGATCGATGACCGTCTTCCTTACAAGAATTTTACTGACGATCGCCATTGACAGAATGCAGATTATAGAACGGATTCGACAACTCACTGCAAGAATCTACAAGAAGCCGGACTGCACAGTACGCGATATGTCTAAAGACGAGAGAAAGAGAAGGCCGAAATCCTGCAAGAATATGCAGTCGGGAAGGTAGTACACTGACTTAAGAAGAATTCTCAATCAGGAGATTAGCTGCTGCAATGCTAGTTTGAATCAACCAGTGATTCAATTACAGGAAAAAATTCAAATTCAGGCCAGCATAAATCGCGACAAAAGTTTGAAAATTCAGAACAGCAGTGCGTGCAGACTGGACTCAGTACATTAGAAATTGTAACTGACTAGCACACTAGCGAGGATCAGAGATTGCAGGTGGTGAGAATGAGGCGATGAAGCTGGTGACAGCTATTAGCTCCGCTTGTCAAGATATCAGTCTCCTGAAGCAGTTATATATAGTCTGCGTGCAGCGGCATCCGTAACTGGAAATCGGGATAAGTCCTCACTGCACTGAGACAGAAATGTATTGCATTTACAGTCGGCCAGAAGTAATTTCGTGACATACAACAGGCATTCGTAGCTATTGTAGCTCATCTCACTTAAGTTCAGAACATAGATCATGTACTGGTACTCATACTACCCAACCGAATGTTCAACTAAACATACTGGACATTAAGGACTGGGGTTATTTGGACTGCATCTGGAGCCTGAAGCCCCGGCTATCTAAACTAACCATATTCTCCCAACAGATTTTTGGAGTTTTCGGGCCGGGTCTCTTTTGTTTAAATAAGAATTCCGCAATGTTTCCAACGGAATTCATTGATGCCAAAATACGCCTAACCGTATGTATTAGCACGATTGTGTTCAAAATTAGTACCGCGCGCCCTGTGCACATCGGAAAGTGGTGCTGAATATGGAAGAGGATACTTGGGTGGAGGTGATTACCCGTAGTCTCACTGTACGATCCATGACTATGGTGAAAGCGAAGCTTACTTTAGGGGAGGTATCCTACGACATTCGTCCATCCAGCGGGTTTTCAGAGGAATCAACGGCACTTATGTACAACAGGCATTTTCCCCGAACAATGTCCAGCTACTGCGAGATTGAAATTTGGCCATTTTGAATCTCTCCTGGAGGGGGGCAGCACGTACCGTAATTAAGTTGAGCCATGGACGCCAAGAACGGGGACGGCTATGAGAGCCAGTGTGCAATGACGTATTGTCAGTTGAAACAATCCGATACCTAGGCTCCGGGAATGGTCCTGTCCATGTAGTGCAATAATTGCAGGTAATTGAGGAAAAGCTTTCGAGGAATTGTATCCAAAGTACCGGTCGGAGATGGATTGATCGCACGTAAGCTGGATTCACACCAAGGGTCAGTAAGGATTTTTTATTCCACTTATTCCTCTCTTGATTTGAGGGTTAAAATGACTAAAATATAAGGAGTAAACTAATCCCTGTGCTGTTCAAACAAAGTGGATAGATAAAATAGTCTGATGGGGTTAATTTAACCCTAGGTTCAACAGTTCACATTGAGGGGTTTTCCAAACTACACAATAAGTTTGGGCAGCTTAGGCAAACTTAAGAATTTTTCATAATGCCTGAAAGTTTTTGCAGTTCTGAAGAATTCCTCAGAAATGTTTTCCAGGATGCTTGAATTTTTTTACAGTTTAAGAATTTTTATGCTGCCCAGACTATGTAGGTTGAAAAACATTTCATTTCTGCTCAAAAATTGGGAACTCAACAAATCCTGATACTTGAAAATATTCCAGAGAGGGCGGTTTTGAATTTTAGGCTGCCTGGGAAGATTATAAAGTTGAGAAAACAAGTCACTGTTGCACAAAAATTTGGGCAATGTGGAAAATCCTGAAACTCGAAATGTTTTGGCAATTTTTTTGGACTTTGTATTCTGCCCGGTAGTTTTGGGCACTTTGGAAAGGTTGAAGAAATTTTTCATTTACGCCAAAACATTTTTGGGCACTCTGGAAAAATCATGACAGATTTCAGGCAGTTTGGGAATTTGTATGCTTTGGGCAGGTTACAAAGGTTAAAAAACGTTTCTGTTGCCCCCATTCCAGGTGCTCTCTCACATGAAAAATGAGAACAACATTAGAAGCTGTTGTGAACAGGAGAGGGTAATTTAACCCTTTGAAATCAGGGGATCAAACTAACCTTCTAATCCCAACTTAAGTTGATCCCAAATCTAAAAAAATGAAGATGTACACTCCTGGGGTTAAGGTATCCAAATGCATTTATCCCTCTCTTAACACCAATGTCATGTCATTTGCCAAGTCAGTTCTTCCCCTTTTGTGTGAATGGGGTATCGCTAGTTTGTACTTTTAATTTTTTCCTTTTACCGCCTGTGTGTGAATCAGCAGTACTGAGATTTACTTCGTCTGAACAGGGCTATCGGATGGTACCCTGGGTCAATCAGTTTACCAACATCTCATCAACATTTGTGAATAACATTGAGGGAAAATTGTGTGGCAACTCTCCTAAATGACTCCTGCAAACGTGGAATATTGACAGTCCATGTTTTCTATGATTGAATTGACTGCAAGCTGCCCTTTTGGGAAAGTTAGCTGTTTGTTTTACTTGTCAATATTGTTTTTTAGTGGGAATGGTGTACCGAGCTTCAGTGCTCAAATGTGCACAATAGTGACCCTATTGATTTGTACTAGGAAATGTGAAATTACTTGTCACCACATAAATCTTCTACTAGGCAATCAAACGACCCAGTTTCACACTAAAAGTTGTGCATCTCGCATGTTGTAAGAGACAATATGTAAGAGATTATTGTCGAAGCAGAAGCTGAAGAATTGGAGTAGAAATGGATGGTCAAGTTTTGTGGTTTCAGTTAGGGCAGCTATGCCCATCACCAAACACAGGTCGATCATGAACACTTTTCAATATTTTCTCATTCCTTAACGAAATTGATCAATTTTTGTGTCATTGCATGCTCAAACTGGAGGGTTACAAATGTTCTTTGGCAACAGAGGTAAAGGAGCAACCAAAAAGACACAGGAAGGGCAACAAAGAAAACACAGGACAAGGATGACTGATAGTTTGCTTCAAATTTTTTGAAAAATAAGCTCTAGACCCCTCTCTAGTTCTGGCATCATATCTTCTTAATGTTTAGTTTGTTATGGGTGTGTCAACTAGGGCTTTACAAAACTTCTTTGTATTCCAAACACAATGATGCAAAGACCAAAAATTTTAAGCTCAAGATATTAGTCTATATCATCAATCACCAAACATTAATGAAGATCACCCATCACCAAACATTGAACCCCCTTTCAACCAAACACCCCATATTCTCCCCCATTCCTTTACCAAATTCAGCAAGTTTTGCAGCATTGGAAACTCTAGGTGGAGGGCTACAACTGTTCTTTGAGTCAGAAGCAGATGAACAATGTGTGAGGATTCCACCTCCTTTGACTTCTTAAGTGTTTGAACACCACCCTAGCTACCCTACCAGTTCACCACCCATTTTCCTTCAGTGCCACAGAAATATCAATAGCAGCAATGGAGTTGCTCAAAGATTACCATTGGCCATAACCCATGGTATGGAATATGCTTCATAATGACCCCTAATTATGAGAATAGTCCTCTGATAAGTGATAAGAAATCCCACTTCTTGTAAATATTCCTGGGGGACCGCTTCTTATCCATTCTCATAAGAATATTAAAAGAACCTAGGCTCTCTTGACCCTAGTAATGGGAATATTCAGATGGCCAGGGATAGCCCAAGCTTTTTGGGAATATTCTTTATAACCAGGAGTTATTGGCCCAGTACAAACTGTGAAGCATTAAGAACTTGACCCTAGTAATGAGAATATTTAGATCGCCAGGGACAGCCCAAGGTTTTGGGAATATTTTCATAACCAGGAATGACTGACCCTGTACAAAATGGGAGGCATTAAGAACATTTGGGTTTCTTTTAAGGATTCTCTCATGTAGTCAAAGTGGATATCATCCAGAAAATAATTTAGTCTAATTTGGCTACATACTAGACATGAAATAGAAAAAATACAAAATCTTTCTATAATCGTGGCTACCTATTGGAACTTAACTTTAAAATATGGCAATTTGGAGTTTTCTTTCTTCAAAATTTTGCTAATTTGGGCGGTTTCTTCCATGAAAAGTCCTTTGTATAGGTCAAAATTTGGTGAAATTTTCCACTTAAAGAAATGCTGATACTGTCATGGAATCAAAGAAACTGTATCCAAGGGGTAGATATGTATGAACGCGTTTTTTTGTGTGGCAAATTTTGTCAAAATGTGAATTGTTTTTTGGGGCTGTAACCTGTACTAAGGTGCTGTTGGATGTCCATAATTACGAAAACATGGGGATGAAGTGGGGGCCCAGGGTTTGATACATTGTGGTTGAGTGTATGACAATGGTAAATAATTTAAATCTGCACTTGAACAATGTGATGAAAGAGCATCTCCAGCAGTTCTCCCCTATCAGTATTCATGTTCTCAAAGATTCAGACTTTAAATGTTCCTCCACTCCCCACCCATTCTATGAAAAAACTTGAACACTATACACAAAGAGGCTACTTTATTCTCACCTCTTGGACCAATCATTGCGATCAACCAATTAAAAATAATCATTTCTTTTCACTGCAACTCTCACAATTATCACTGCCCTAAGCAAACATAATACCTTTATCTGTCTTTTGGTTAAGATCAAGTGTAATATCTGTTCTTATCAGTTTAAGATCTGAAACGAGGCTCATGGAGTCTCGTGATATTAATCTAATTTTTCTTGGAGGCAGGGCCTTGGGAAGGCTCATAGAGCCTCATGATATTAATCTAAGCAAACTTAATGTCAGAATCACAATTTCACACAATTTGACTGTTCGACATCTGAAATTGTGGGTACAGGAATATTGACTGCTAAAGCTGGAGACGCTCTAAGCAATTTTTGGAGGAGCTCGCGTGGGTCCCAAAGTCCATGGCATGCAACTCCTGTTCCTAGCCTGGGGCTACTATGGGAGTTTATGTGCCACTAAAGGACATAGGCATGGAACTGGTAACTGAAGACTCAACGCTTGACCATCCATTTCTGATCAATTTCTTCAGCTTCTACTTCCCTAATCGCGCACTAGAGGCGTCACAATCTTTTCAGCGCCAGACTGGTGGTTTGTGGGCCTATTAGAAGATTTATGCGGTCAAAAAGAATTTCACGTTTGCAAGTACAAATGAATGGGGACATTATGGGGTCCATTCCGACATCGTTCCCAATAGAAAAAAGGTTTTGACAATTCTCCCCCATGGACCAGAGTTCTAACTTTAGCAAACTAGCAGCTCCAATTCAATTAATCCTAGAGACTGTAAATGTTTCCACGTTTTCCGAAGTCAGTTATGACAGGGTCAAACAGTGTTTTTTTTTCTGTTTTGCAAAAATATGACATTTGGCTACTGTTTCAGCCCTTGTGGTGCTAAGCTGGCCACTGGATGGGTTGGAGTGCAGCTGGCTAAAGGTTTTTTTTAATAATATTTTTTTGGCAAAAACTTAAGGAGAAATGAAGTTTAATTAGGCGATTAGTTTTTTTTTTTCAAGGTGGTTGTTTCTGGCTGCAGGGATCAGAATTTTTTAAGAATTTTGGCTCCTGCCACCAAGTTGTTGTAGGGTTTCTAGCTTTTGCCAATTCTCAGAATCCTAAGCAAGTTGGAACTTGGCAACCTTCTACTGAATCACAAAGACTTCTTAATAAACCATACAACTAATAATAAGTGACCACAATGCTCAATGGCTCATGAATCATTGGCCAAAATTCAATACAACAAACCAATGGCCACAACAAATCAAAAATTGAAAACAAACAATAGGCAATCACTTGTGAGGGGGATCGAACTTTTTAAACTGCCCATTGCAACACAAGTGTCCTACAAAACAAAGGTTAATTACATACAAAACCATCCATAAGCCACATTAGAATAATCTTGTAAAGAGACAAGAGTGAAGACACAAGAAAAAAATAGCAACTTGGAAATATGAAGTGGTATTCTGAACCTCATTTACACAAAAAATTTTAAAAATCAGCCAACAATGTTGCCAAAAAATTGTTGAGTTGAAACTAGGAAGTTTTAAACCTAAACTCTCAAACCATATTGAGGACACTTTGCTCGCCATTGTTCAAATGCTTCTAGATATGGAAAATTATGCAAGGTGTAAAATTTTTGGGAAAACATTCTAAGCACCAAACCTATTAATATACTCATTTTGAAACTAGCATATTAAATTTGTTACAATATGAGTAAGATAGATGGATCCATTGACAATGTTGCTATTGTCAGACTAGCTTTGTGTCTTTTAATGTATTAAAAACAATTATTGAAAATGTTGCATAAACAAATTGGTATGAATTTTTTTGAGACAAAATGTTTACATGGATGTAATTTTTTTAATGATTGTTGTTTATACTTGAATGTAAGGTTACATTTCTTAAATCTAGTGGTCACCGAGCAAAGTTCATAACATCCACCAAGTTGGGTAAAGTCCTAAATTAACAATTTAATCCTAAATTAGTTAAATTTGTGTTCTAGGTTGGTAGTGAGTCGATTCTACAACTTGGATTTTCCAAATGCCAAAGAGTTGAAGTAGCATTCATCCTTTATGCTCCCAATAACTTGTACCATGGTAATCTTTGCCAATTTGAAATATTTTGGAAAAGAGGAAGAAAGAACTTTGGATATTAAAAGAGTGCGCTAAAGGCAAAAGACATGATTCACATCAATAGGTTTGGCCATGACATCAATTGCATTTGATTTCATTGATAACTTGAACATAAACTATTCAATGTCAAGTGCAACTACTAAAAGCACTATAGGCAACCATAGATCAAAATTGCCCACTTTCTTGGGGTGGAAATGTGCTTTTTAAATCACACAGAAATGTTTCGCAAAACTTGCTTCTACATTTAGTTATAACCAATATTGTGGATACACCACACCCATGTTATCCATCACCCCATGAGTAGGAAATCTCCCTTCTAGATCTTTCAAAAGGTAATCAATAGTCTCTACCATACAAAAAACCCAAATATTTATTTTCCAAAATCCAATGCATGTGATTATGAACGTTGAAAATGCAATGCAAGTTGCAAAAATAGAAAGGATTAAGGTGAAGAATTTTACTTGCATAGTCTATTTCCACTTGTGCTATAACTATTACATATCCATCCCTAGTCACAAATCTTGTCACACCACTTTCCCAACCCAAATGAATAATCAATATATATTGTTGATTGACATCAAAAGCTAGGTGTTCCACATTATTATTCAAGTTTGTAACCCATTTCATGATGATGGTCAATTGAAATTAATTACATGATATAACAAACTGTTGAAATCAATGTTGTGGATTAAATGGACAACTAAGATCTTTCTATTTATATAAAAAAATCCAATAGAATTTTCTCATTACAACATTTAAAATAGTTCCATCATTTAATTTTCTTTTAATTCTTCAACCAAGAATGCACATGTAGGTTTTGCATGGTAACTTTTTTACATAGTCCACACATGTTATGTTTGCAAAGGTAACTATTTTACCCTTGATACAAAAATTATTGTACTTGGTATAACGTGACCTTAAGTTGAACCTAAATTGACATGACGATAGGTTGCGTTGACGTTTAAATTGACATGATTGACATGACAATAGGTTGCGTTGACGTTGACATGATTGACATGACAATAGGTTGCGTTGATGTTTAAATTGACATGATTGACATGACATGACAAGGCCAACATTAAGAACCTTGTTCCCATGGCACCTTGCATCCACCACTTGATCATAACCCCACAACAAAATTGTGGGGATGTTTGGCCTCTAATGTTATCATCGATCAAAAATTGTTAAAATATCATAGGCTTGTAGAGTTGGGCATTGTTATGGTTTTAAACAATGTAAATGATGAAAAAACCTTTTCCATAATCAACTTCATGAAATATAAGTTTCGCAACCACTTGGCTGTCCATTTAAAATGCATGCCCAAGAATTTTACAAGCTTGAAACTTTCTTATGAATTACACAACAATTTGGGAATGGGCTCAAAGGAAAAATTGCATTAGGGAAACCACTAGGTGGTTAATTTTATGGCCATCTTACTATGTAAGAAGCTTGTTACTTTTGTTGGCATAGATGTATGTTTTTTTTTCAAATTTTGGAATATTTATCTATGCCTTAACCTAGGCATTTTGGGCTGGGGCATCTAGTAATTCAAGGTTGGCTTCTATTCCAATGATTTCATTATGCATGAACATCACATCTTCTTATTTTTGTTATTTGTTTGTAATTAGATTTAATGGAATGATTGAGTTTTTGCAAGCTGCCACATAACAAGAAAATGATAGTGTAAAAAATTTGCCCCATGTCAAAGTAGATTCTAGAATTAACAATTTGAAAGTTATCTTTGTTCACAATTGTGCATATCCTTTTGATAGTCCTTTGCAAAATTGATTCCTTTTGATGTAATAGGTGCTCACTTTCAAAGGTCTTAAATCGAAACTTAAATTAAAAATTTTAACCGATGAATTTTTTGCTTGAATTCCTTAACATTCATATGAATGAAAAAAAAAAAACTTGTCGTGATTACCATGATTCATGGTTTTAAATGGTAAAACATAAATATTTTTTTAAATTTTGACTTTTTTTTCCATCATCTAACACCCTTTTTAGCTTGTTCAATATGAATTATGTACGCAACATCCATATGATATTGTATTTGTGTATATAAAAACCAATAAATTAGTTGCAATCATTGTCGAATTAAAATTTTTTAAATGACAAACTTGGCAACATTTTTTTGATGTGAAATTTCACCAAAATGCGAAAAATGAAAATTAGAGATTATTTTATCATAATATTTTCTTTTTCCTTTAAAAATTGACAAAATTTGGAATTTTTTTGTGAAAAAATTCACCACATTTTGACTTTGATTTCAGTTTGGTAACAAATTTTTCACAACTAGTATTGTTACAAATTAAACAAGTTTTAAAAGCATGTCACCATTTAAAATTAACTCCATCTTGGGATGCTACCTAACATGATGCAACATCGGAGAATTCCAAAACAAAAACGCACCCAAATTTCTAAAATGTCTTTTTAAAAAGGAATGGTTAGTTTCAGACAACACAGTTTTCTGAAAACGGAATATTCTTTGACAAATTCCCTGTTTTTTAAAAAAACAATCGACTAAAAGAGACAAATTTCTTTTTTTTTGGGAGAGGGTGTCGTCACATTTATGTATACTCCTTACAGTTTTAAGAGTTCCTTGAAATAATGTCGTCAGTTAAGCCGTAATCTGCCTAGGGATGCAAACACCACTGGGTTTGAGACTCCTCAACCAGTTCTAATGATTTCAGTTATTGTCCATGCAGAGAGATTGCAGCTTCTATGTGTGAGCTGATGAAGCTGGTGACTACTAGCTAACTCGTCAAGATATCAGTTTGCGGAAGGAGTTATGTATAGTCTGCTTGCTGATATTGTCGGAGGCTGCTTTCAGCCTTCAGATGTCTACCCTGCTATTGTAATCAATTTTTGATAGCCATCTGCGGACAGTTGATAGACGATGTGTCCTCGCGCAATACGCGGGGACCTAGGAGAGAGCTTCAAGCAAGAATGATTAACCGAACAGTACTTACGTAGAGCTCAACTCCATCCTTATGTGCCGTAATCGGCCGTCAGCACTTAGGACGATTTTCGTACAGGGTAACACCTTAGTGCCTTAGCCGGGGTAAAACTCGCAGCTACAATGCTGCGGCCAAAGAGGAAGACTCATTTTCTATTTTTTTCAAAAAATCTACTGTGATACCCGGAAAGTACTACAGGGGTAGCTGCAGGTTATGAGATTAAAAATTTAAAAAGTAAAGCGGGCATCCCGAAAAGACAAAAACGCCCACCTTGAAGGGCATTTTTTCTTTTCTAGTTGTGTAGCTGGTGACTTTGAAAATCTTCAACGCTGACAGATCCATGCATAAAACCCAAAAGTCAAGTACTTGAAATCAATCTTAAACAGAGATTCGTTATTATTGAAAGATACAAGGAAGCTAAAGATTCTATTTCAGACAGGGCCATGAACTCGTTGAGCTCTGGTGAAAGCATCTTGAAGAAAGTCATTTTATCACCAAGAAGAAGATCAACTTAGAAGTTCACTTGGACAGAGACTCTAAATATAACTCTATGATACAGTTTATCACTTCATTATAACAAAGATTTAATATATTTTTATTTGACACTTTTATGATTTGTGGTGCTCACATTGTTCTGCAAACTATTAACTGTGAAACTTGTCAAAATTGAAAAGTTGTGTGAGCACACTTTCAAAATTATTAATTAAAAAACTTATCGGAACTAAAACGTTGTGTGAGAACATTTTCAAAATTATTAACTAAAAAGCTTATCAGACCTAAAACATTGTGTGAGAACATTTTCAAAATTATTAACTAAGAAACTTATCATAACTAAAGAATTGTGTGAGCACACTTTTAAAACTATTAACTGAAAAATTTATCAAAACTGAAAAGTTGTGTGAACATCCTTTCAAAACTATTAATGTGAAAACTTGTCAAAACTGAAAATTATGTGAGCACACTTCCAAAGCTATTAACTATGAAACTTGTCAAAACTGAAAAATTATGTGAGCACACTTCCAAAATTATTAATTGTGAAACTTGTCAAAAGTGAAAAAATTATATAGGCACACTTCTAAAATTATATTAACTTTGAAACTTACCAAAACTGAAAATTGTATGAACACGCTGGAAGCTATTAACTGTGAAACTTGTCAAAACTGAAAAGTTGTGTGAGCACACTTCCAAATTCCAATGTGTCAGAGCAGAGAGAAATTTTTAAAAAACCAAAGTGCATGAAATGCCTAGTTATCCAAAGAGCTTAATCATAACATAGACCAATCCATCCTCATGAATGAATGCACTAATGCACTTAAAGATATTGGAGGAACCACTGAAAATCATTAGCTTCCCACACATTCCCACACATTCGCATGGAGTAATTCAATGAACTATTTCAAAACTCTTCTGTCAAAATATAACAAAAGAAATATTTCAGTGTTCGGACCCTTCAACCATGGTATGTATTCTTGAGTGGCGTAATGAAAACTCTCTGCAGATCTCATCGGTAAACATGACCGGATCCGTAATTTTGTAGTATAACTTGACTAAGAGCGAACTGTACTAAACATACTGAGTAAAGGTAATTCATCTCTATGTCATGTGCTAGGGAACTAGGGATGCAGAAAAAATTTCATTATTAGATGTAACCGCTTTTATGTGAACGACCCGGAACTAGCTTGTTACAAAGGCTTCAGTAAGACTTTCAGTTATTCTATATTTCTTCCGGGCACTCCTGTCGTACGTGGCTTCCTCTGTTTAGTCGCTTGTCAACTTTGTCTCTGAAAAGATGTTTGGGGAGGAAAGGAAAACCAAGACCATGAAGCAAGCATATGACTAACTGAATTGTTTGAATTCTACGGAGAAATTGCAATGACGTGCAAAAGGCCCTTCGAAATTAAGCTCGAAGTGCTTGCAGAAGGTAACATTCCCACGTTGAAACAATGCACTGGGCATACATAGTCAAGATTAAAGACTGACAGAGTCCAGTAATTTCAGGTCGTGTAATTGAACAGTCGGCATAGTAGTAGGTATTCAGACCGCCGAGTTTGACGGGGCAATGAACGGCAGATATTAAGGATCAGGCGAGGAACGATTTGGCGAGTGCACATCAAAGCCCTTTCTTTGTGCACCCTGTCAGCATGGGAGCTTCCAGCGACAACCTGGCGAGAAACTGGGATGGGGTCATGAACGAGGCAAATCATTGAGAGTTCGCATGAAATGTGTATTTGTGATAACTTCAGGCGAGTTTGGAAAGTCTATTTGCAGATAATGGATGATCTTGAATCGATAAGAGAACTGACAACGCGGACCATGTGGTCCGCTTACCCCCAAAAACCTTGCATACAGAAAGATAGATCTAGATTCTAGAAGGTAGCATGCAAAATCTAGATAGCTTATTTCCATCTATGAACATGAATGGCAACCGCACGTTATGCGGAGAAAATACCACTGAATCCAATCCTAATCCAGTCATTCTAGTCATTAATACAACTAAAGACATCCAGATGCCAACAAAACGTGCTACAGAACATGAATAACATGTAGTATGTCAGGTTCTATCACGGATACCTTTAGGAGCTCATCAAGCTGAACCCGAGCTAGGACGTCGTTCACCTAAAGAAAAATGAATTTATATCTATATACGCATCAAATGGTAACAAGTCTGGTAGAGGCTAGAGCTGTCATTAAGTGTTAAGTACCTGAATTCCTACAATATCGACATCCAAGGTCGGCGCTGCATCTATTCAATGAATCGACATTCTAAAACCACACACAGGCAGAGATGGAGCAAATAGTACGCTGGAGGGATTCCCAGATTCAATCTCAGAGACCGAAGAGTCACACATTCTGTAAATATGCCATTATTCAAAGGATCAAATGATCCAATTTACAAAGGAAGCTATTTCCACCATCCTGGCGATCTTTAGAGTACGACGGCCAATCGAATAGCTTCTAAACGACCTCAGATCAGGATGAAAAAACATATAATAGCTGTTATATTAGAGTCTAGCCAACTAACTAAACTCCCTACTTGTAAACTTGGGAACTCTAAAAAATCATTAATAAACCCTGTACATGCACACATTTAAAAGCTAGAACAGCAAGTGGACAACATCTTTGTATGATGTAAATTTTATAGGTAGAAATAACAATTATGTTCGGAATGAAATTCGTGGGCAAATTGAATTCTGAAGTCACGACAAAGAAAACCGTTCACGGATACGTTTTCCTTGTAGATACCAAATTTGAACTGTCTGAGGACTAATCAATGCAGCTGAACTTGACTTCATTGATCAAGTCTCTGCTGGTGGTGCTGGTGGTGCTGGTGGTGCTGGTGGTGCTGGTGGTGCTGGTGGTCGTGGTGGATTGCACACAGGGCAGGGAAATACTGTGCACCGGTGGGGATCAGGGTAATTGATCATCACCTTCGTCTGAGCACTCAGGATCGCCATTGTGTGAAGGTAACGTGTGTGTATGCGGTCTCAGAAGAAAAGGAAAAGAAGCGCTTAAAACTTATGGGGATGGTGAAAGGATGTTCTCCAGTTGTTTGTGAGAAAGCAGTCCAGTCCCTCAGGTAGGCTTTACGGACTATACTGTTACGATGAGGAATCCGTATCTAGAACCTTATCAATCATGAGTCATCTACCAGAAGACCAGTAGTTCTGCTCGTCCGACACCCAGAACAGAAGCTTGGAATTTCAGATAGCTATGCAAACTGACGTTCAGAGTGCATCCAGTGGCGTAAGAACTACTGATTTAGCAGACTTGTGGGAATGAGAGTGGAGGCTGTATGTGCGTAAGAGCGAGAGACTGCGGGCTCTGAAACGAGATACGAGTTGATGAAGCCGGCAAGTAGCTTGTGAAGAGATCAGTCTTCAGGACCAGTTGTAAATATAGCCACGCAGCAGGCTGTCTGCAAGAGCATCCTTGTGACCAGGATGATTCCTCGCACCAATACAGGAATTGCCCGTGAGTAGCTGTTGTCTACCAGAGTATTTTCCTCTCTCATGCTTGGGTTCCCACCAGAGAGCAGCTCCCAATCTTATTACACCAAGAATTGCAAAGGTGCACTAAACGCCGCTTGATTTCTGTTGATTTCAGTTCTACGGAGGAAGATGATGAGTATTTCGCCAGAAGATACCCATCATGGAACTCGCGACTTGATGCCACTAGGCGAGTACTGCTAGGATGATTTGCCGTTGACCAGACAATACAATGTCCAAACTGTTAGAATGGGCTCCTCAAGCGCGCAGTAGAACTCAGGTATAAAGTACCTGAATTCATGGCGAACTTTAGATGGCTGTGAGTTTTTACAATTTTTCGCACGGTAATCATGAACGCTGCCTGTTTGCCTGCCAGCTAGTCGGGCCTGCTTTGATGAGAGGGACGTAACTTCATTTAAAAGCTCGTCAAATCCTCTCCTCCATAGGCCAAGAAGCTGGTGATTATATACCCTTGACCGAAGGTTCCGAATTGATGAACATCGCAATCGAAAATGAACGGTACTAGACACTTTGGGCAATATGAAGCCAATTAGTTCCATGTAATTCATTTTATTTCAGAAAAGTCTCATTGATATGTATACAATTTTACATCATGGCAATAGCCTTTGATTAGTCAACAAGAGATTCAACAAGAAATTGGAATTTACACATTGAAAAGTGTGATTAATTTACACATTCACAATTCACAAGGATAAAAATTTCATAATAAAATAAAACATTCATTTATAATGAAGATGAATGCTTATATTCATCCCATGTTTGTTTCTAAGTTTATGCATACTCCAAACTCTAGGCTCATGGGATAATTTGCATCTGTAATTGGCTAAGTAATAAATATTATATTTAAATTGGTAGCAAATGTGAGTGGTTGTACTTATATGCAGGTAGGCAAGTAGATACAGCACTTGGCCACTTCTAGGTAGGTAGATGCATGTGCATGGTTCCTACATAAGTAACTGCTGTGGTTAGCCTATGTGACAAGAATAGAATGAAAAAGTGTATCTCATCCACGTACCATCCATCCTCCAGGGTTTCTTGGTTCACGCTAGGTCACTCTGTCAGATGCAGGGTGACCCAATCAGTCACAACAGTCAGGGCGGTAACTGGCGCCAAGTTAGTACAATATGGACCCATAGCTCGTGGGCGGGGAGGGTCGTTGGGGGGAGACCACTGCATTTCAGTGTGAACGAGGCATCCACCCATTATGTGACCCGCTAGTGCCTACCACTAGTGCAACATCTACTGAGAACCTGATAGGATTCCTGGCTGTGGATGAACCACAACTGAGTTACAAGGTTTGACCTTCTGGACCTATCATGTGAACCTCCTACTTCCAGGTAACACTACCTGTGTAAACTTACAAAGTGACTAAGTATCAGTCACTAGCTGTAGAGCGTCGCATGGATACCGACAATTGCACAATGCCGTGAAACATGTAAAACTCGTGGGCATGCAACTTTCTATGTCAAACCTCCGACTAATTTTGCGGTTTTTCCGCGACTGAAGGAAATAGCAATTGAGCTGGTGCCTGAAGCCTGAAACCAGTTTGACCAGTCCTTACATTTAATATATCTCTCACTTTCTCCTTCTCCCACAACGCAGCAGCCTCTTATCACCGACTATTGACTCCACACTGCACAGATCTTTCAGCACTGGGTGTTTTTTTCTGGCAAAATTTAGCCAGTTTGATCAATTCTTTTCCAAAGTGGTTTTAAATCTGTTTTTATTTGGGTTTCCTGTATCGCCAAATGTCTTTTGAATTTTTCTGTTAATAAACTGCCAGATTTCTCTATTGGGTTCTAGCATGTAGCCAAAAATGTGAAGGATACTTTATCCTTTTTACTTTCATATCCTGTTTATAGGCAAATTTGGCTAAACTATCTTATGGATGATCCGCACTTCAGCTACATCAGAAAACTGAAAGCTGAAACCCTGCTTCAGCAGAGACTGATTCGTCTGCTGGCTTGCTAGAAGTACGAGTGACCAGCAGCCTCACGTGCCCTAGTACAAGTGAACTGGGATGGTACAGCTAGGCCCCCTTCCCCAGAGTTTTTTTTTTGGGAAGAGACATTTTATTTGCCAACCCTATAGGATGTTTGACCACGCGAGGTTTGCCACGTTTGCCATCAGGTATGGGAACCTATGTACATGTTATTTTCCTTTAGTGAAATTGGGAGTGTTATTCAGGGATGTTTGGGAGATGTTACCGAACGGATTGCCTCCAATTACCTTCCAATTACCATCTAATCATCTAGTTAGGGGGGATTGACTCCCACTGCAAGAAATGGATCCCGAACTGGTCTGGACACGAAACCCCGCACAAGTGCCTGCGAGTATTACATTAGATGTTTAGCACTGTTCACCGCGTAGATACCATCTCATTCCAGCTGAAAATCGGTAACTGCGTATCGTTTCTCATGGCCCTCCCCAGGCCCTGTCTTCCCTATTCTTAGTTGTTAGTTACGGTCGAAGGTGCCGCCAGCCGCCCAGGAGCTTTTCAAGGAGCAACTTCTAATATTCTAGAGGCTCGAAATTCTTGGCGGATCGAGGGATTGAGAGTATGCCTTTTCCAAATTAGTCTTGTTGACTACGGAAACCCCGCTGGATGGTATGTCCCCCATCTATTTTGTAAATTTACGTCCCCCAAAGGAGCTTCAGCTTCATCAGAGTCGTTTACGGTACAATGAGAGTACAAGTAAACATCTCCTACGGATTTGCCCCCACAGACTTACTTCCTTTTTCAAGACAGGCACGGCACCGTTAATTGTTCGCAGACGGGATCACTACAATGTCACATATAATAAGACGCATTAAAGAATTCAATGGGAATCACTGCAAAATAGTTTCCTTCAGAATATCCCCAGGTAGAAACCTCCAAAACTTCTCGTTAGAATGTTATTTTTTGCCATCCTGGGCTTCACACTTGAGTTTCAGTTTGAATAATTTCAGTCTTCTTTCCGTTATAGCTCACTATTTGTGTGAGTATTGTGGGAACCAGTACGTAGTCTCAACTACATCTGCCACACCACTTTCACCTGAGGCATCTTCACATATGCAGGCCAGAGTTTGACAAATTCCAGCTTGTTTGACCCTGGAATGGCAGGCCCGGCTCGCCGATTTGGCCGACTAGACTAACCTGTCGTCATTGTAAGATCATCAGACAAAACCCTGATTACCGTTTCGAGAATTTCAAAAGCTCACTAGTCCCCAAACATCAGGCATTACATCATGGTTCACGTTCAAGGAGCCCACCAAACAATGTGCATTTGCCTCCTCATGAAACTTGAGGATCATGCCCGCTTGCTTGCTGATTCATGTTATCAACTGCAAATCACTGTAGTATTATTCGCCAGATGAGCACCATCATCCGATGAGCTGAAACTTCTTGCAATACTACGAGCCAGCTAGTCTTCCCCGTACAAGGACTTCGAACATCGATCCGCAATGTCTGGGACTCCTGGACTTTCTCATTTCCTCAGTTGAACAATCTGAGCTGCTCTCCGATGGGACGAATGTCACGAAAATTCCTTGTGGCCGACTGCAGCTACGATCACGTTTCTATGTTAGTGCATTGAACAATCGGAGTATTCAGTGGGATGGTGCTGCACAGAATCTATATAAACTCCCCCAGGAGTCTGATATCTTCACAACCGACCAATCAGTTCGATCGCCTCCTACTTACAGCCTGCACTCTTTGAACCCCGCCACTCTGATAGCGAGTTCCAATTCCAGCACGTACATTTCATCTTAAATTCCGACTTCTTTGTCTAGATTTCTGGGTGCCTCACCTTTGAAGTTCAACCTGTTGCTGATTGATTGAAAGCTTCGAGCTACTGGTCCACATTCTCCTGATTGCGAATTCTGCTTTAGCTTGCGTAACAGTGGGCGCAGAACGTTTCGATATATTCTTGGAGGATTTCCTCACTTGCCATCCTCTAATTTCCAGTACTTTCTCTCTCTGATTTCTTATCAATCCACGCACACACTTACAAATCTTCGCACAATGGCATTCATCAGTGCTCAGAGACAGATGGTTATTACCTATGGCGAACCCGCACCCGATGGCCAAGGCACTAAAGTTTCTCCATGCGAATATTGCGGATCGGCAGGAGGTTGCGGTCGACGTGTTTCGACATCCCATGTTGTCCCCGAAGAGATTCAGAACCCACAAGCAGGTGGCGAGGACATCAAAGGTGATCACACTGTCGGATTCTCAGATGGCACTCGGGCTTTGATTGCTTTTCCAGACCTGCGCCACCGATGCACAAGATTTCCCTCCCCAGTGCGCGGTCGAGGACGAGCGAGCTTGATCTATGCAGGGAAGTTCAATACTGCTCCAACTTCACATGATTCATATCCCGCTCCAATTTGGACGTACCCGGAGCCTAAGCATACGTGCACGAGTCATCCCTGCTCCTACTGCGGGAATCAGGGCTATAATAATTGATGAGGCCGCGACCATGACCTTTCGTCACCCAATATCTTGAAGATATTGAAATTCTCGTAACTCCTGTTCGACCAGGTCGGTTTGAACGTAATTTCAGAATCAACGGATTGCAATCAGCATTCTGAATTCACTTATTTATTTGTTGATATGTTTTCGTTCAATCACACTTGAGTTGTTTATTTTTTGTCCCGTCATTTTTTTCGGTGTGCATATATACATTCATTGTCCTGTAGATTTTATTAAAGCCGTATTTACAATATTGTCGCTAGCTATAGTATAGCTACTATACTTAGCATTCAGATCCTGATTGTTAGTCAATAAGAACTCGATTGGCCGCCACTTTCTCCAAGATTAACATGTATAGGTTGATCGAGAGATCCAGGATGGTCATCCAGACATTTCCTTTGTACATTGGATCTGCATTGAATCCTCTTATAAAAATAAAGTGGAGTAATATGGCTACTTAAATACTGTGTCCAGCCTTCCCCCGTGTCTTCGTAAACTTAGTGTGTTCTTCCGTACTAACTAAATCTCAACTAAATCTGCCTTAATATTGATGTCTCCATATGCTTCCAGAACCAAACTAGTGTAAAATGTACATGCAGAACATAGTTGCAAAAGTTCAGAATTATTAAACAGACCTGATGTGCAGCTGATCACCTTTATATTGTTTCTATAGTTCCCACAACTCAAGAACATGATGCTCGATGATGATAGAGCTGTCATATACATTGTTCAAAAGTTATGCACATTTGCCTTGAACCTTGCCACCTAATGCACATGTTGTCGACGTGGTTTCTCTTGGATTCATCTGGACGATTCCTGCTTACTTCGATGAACCTCGATACAAAATCAGATTTAACTTCAGGTGCAAAGTTAGTTATATAGTGTAATTGTGGATACTTTTGTTGGCAGAGTACATTTCAAGCTATTATCAAGCTGAGCCAGAAGAATGTGTTCGTAGGGAGGGGTAGAGAACCCCAAAAAAAGCCATTTAACAAAAAGTGTAAGAGTTACTAGTAAAATACTTAGTACACTAGTCTGCTCTACAGAAACTCGAGCTAATAAGGTTGACCTTTCATGAGTCATAATAATCCTTCAGGTTGTGTAACTGTATAAGAAGAAGCTTGTATCAATACAGATGCAGTTCTCCTCTCCTAATTATCTCTCTTGCATTATTGTCACATGGTATAGAGCTTGGTTAAGTAATCTAAGATGCATTTATTTACACAATGTAAATAATTGCACAAGAGATCATCAGAGAAAATGAGTAGATGTCAAACCTGTATAATGATTGAGAGATTCATGATATACATGATCCAATCATACAAAACAAAATCTGTAAAATACAATCCATCATGGACCACATGATACATTCACCAAAACCTTGTACAGCAAATAAATGGTAAAGAAAATTGACATAACCATGTAACTAAATTTGATGGAACTTTTTATAACATATGGGTTCATAGATTGATATTGATATTAAAAGCAGAAAAATTATAGAATATCATAAATGGTATTGTACCAAAGTCAATAGCTCCAACTGCAGCCCAAATTACTCCAGGTACTCCAGCTTTGCCTGCCATAGGAGCAAGAAGCATCAATTGGTGGGAGGAAAGTGACATTGTCTCTTACCACATATTAATAGTTGCTTGGACAATAGTGTCATACACACATTCAATCATGTGCAACATCAAATTTAGCATGGATAGAGCTAGCAAGATTGTACCAATCTCAAGATGTTCCAAAACCAAAATGTATTTAACGGATAAGTTTTATACTTTGAAGATGAAGGAAAATAGCAATGTTAGAAAACACGTCCATTTGTTTTGAGCAAATATGCATCAATTGTCTACCATAGGTGTAGCCATGCTAGTGATGAAGCAATTATTTGCATTATGAGGAGTATGCCTCCAAGCTATAAAACATTCATAAGTTCTTTAATGACACAACCTAACTTGACTCTTCAATCTTTGATCACAAACTTGATCCAAGAAAAAACATTGATGAAAGAGTACATGTTCCTGATCTATACAATGAAAGTTGATCAGCTCTTTATGTGAGGAAGAAATATTCGAAGTACAACATCAATAAATTCACACAGTACAACAAATTTTTTTCCACGTTAGTTGCACAAGTTAGGGTGGCTCAAAAGTGGCAAGAGTTCTAATCCCAAAATTCCAAAATTGACACAACCATTTTGCATCAAAGGTCAAAATTAAAGCATGTTAAAGTATATCAAAATTGTAATCCTCATGGGTAAAAAACACAAATTTGTGACAATAAATTAGAAAATGTACTTATGTTGGCTATACCTAGGTCGGCTATACCTATGTTGGTTATACCTAGGTCGATTATACTTATGTTGGTTATTCTTATGTTGGTTATACCTAGGTTGGGTAAACCTATGTTGGCTATATTTAAATCAATTAAACTTGTGTTGGCTATACCTATGTTGGTTATTTTTATGAATTAGCTATACCTAGGTTGGTTAAACCTATGTTGTTTATTCTTATGAACTGATTATACCTAGGTTGGTTAAACCTATGTTATTTACTCTTATGAATTAGTTATACCTAGGTTAGTTAAACCTATGTTGGTTATTTTTATGTTGGCTAGACCTAGGTTGATTAAACCTATGTTGGCTATTCTTATATTGGTTATACTTATGTCGGCTATACCTATGTTGATTATTCTTATGTTGGTTATATTTATGTCGACTAAATCTATGTTGATTATTTTTATGTTGGTTATACAAATATTACATATTCTTCTATTGGTTATAACCTATGTCGGCTATACTTATGTTGGTTATTCTTATGTTGGTTATACCTAAGTTGACTAAACCTATGTTGGTTATACTTATGTTGGCTATGGCTATATCTATGTTGGCTATTCTTATGTTGGTTATACTTAGGTTGGCTATACCTAAATTGGCTAAACATATGTTGGCTATACCTAAATTGGCTAAACATATGTTGGCTATACCTAAATTGGCTAAACCTATGTTGGATATACTTAGGTTGGTTAAACCTATGTTGGTTATTCTAATGTTGGCTAAACCTATGTTAGTTAATTATACCTATGTTGGCTATACATAATTGATTATACCTATGTTCACAATAGCTATGTTGGCTATATTTCAATTAATTATTCTTATGTTGGTTGTACCATCACTAAAAAAATCTAATAAATTTAAAATTTTGTTATTTACCAATGCATTAGGTAAATAGGTTAATGTCCACACATAAAAAATTTAAAGTTTGACAAAATTCAAAGGAGGGCTCTTTTGTTTATGGTGTTCTAAAAAAGTAGGAAATCTCTTCTTGGCAAATTCTTAGCACCAAATATTGTCAAAAATGGATCAAAAATGAGAAAATTATGACCTTTCAAAATTTGCATGGTCAAAAAGTCAAAAAAATGCCACCCAATATTAGGAAATTGTTCTAAAAACACCCAAACAATCCTTGTATGTTACTCTACTACCTCTAGAGTTCAAAGATGAATTATAAAGTTTAAGGTGGCACTCTCATAGCACTCTAGATCACTCAATTTGAATAGGAGTGGAAAAAGTTATAAGCTTTGGAAATAGGAAAGGTCTAAAAGAAAAAAAATGTGTTTTTTAACATTTTGAACTAAATTTGGGTGGATTAATCTACTACATCCAATGTATGGTGGAATGACACTAGTCCAATTCCATTGAAATTGGATTTGGATGGACCAATCCATTAGACCAATCCATTACATGTGATGTGCAATGGTATGGACTAGTCCCATTCCATTAAAATTGGATTTGAATGGAACTATGCAATGGCACAAGACATGGTTTTCTAGTAATGATTTAATTTCAATGGGTTTCACTTTTGGTGTTTGGGTTTGGTAATTTGATTTTCATAAAGTTAATGATATATAACTTTGACAAAAAGAAATGAATTTTAAAATATTAAATTCAAGGAACAATGGGTATATTTACGGTATATGCAGTATAATAGAACTTACTTTTGTTTTTGGACTACATTAAGTTTGGGTTTGAATTAGTTAGCCAAAAAATGTTTCAAGTGTGTAGTTATATTAATAGGAACCACCAATGCCTTGTTAAATAACTATTTTCTAAGAATATTCTCAAAAAATGTCTTCAAAAAAATCTTTTTAAAAAAATTTATACTATTTTGTTAAAATTTGTGTAAAAAATTTGTCAAAAATATGTCATTTTCAAAGTTTTCCAAGTCCATTTACAAGTCTTTTTACACTTCTTTTGAAGGTCTAGACATTAATGAAATAATTTCATATTTTGAACATTTGTAAAATAAGATATTAAATTTGATAATGTGCCAAAAAAAACTTGTTTTCAACTTTAAATTCTTTTTTAAAAACATAGGTGTGAAAAACACAAAATTAAGTAGTGGTTATTACTATTTTTGGTTCCTATTAACATGACTGCACTTTGAAATGAAAATTTTAAAAATGACCCACGTCACATATCTTATCATCTTCCATTTGAAAATGATAGTTTGTCAAAATGTTAATTAATCACATATGTATAGTCATCACCCCCAAAAATACCCATTTGTGATATGATAATTATCAAACTCCTCACATGGCTCACAAACTTATTCCAATCATATGGAATCATAATGTTTAATAAATACTACAATTTTCATAAAAACTAAAAATCATTTCAATCATTTTTTAGTTCATTTGCATTTTTTAGTACGTAATAAGGTACATTTTTTTGCCACAAATATACTTTGGAATCACACAATATAAGTTGGAAAAAGGAATTTTCTTTTTGATTGAATTCTTTGTGTTATGGTCTACCATATTATGCAAAAAGTTTGGAAAAATATGCTCCAAAATTACCATGGTTGAAATTCAAACATGTCCACAAGCCTAAAAAACAATACAATGTGACAACATTTTTAGCCCCCCTAAAGAGTGTTTTCACCCCAATCTACTTTGCAAAATTTGCTAGTTTTGTCTAGTTTTGAAAAAGTAGATTGAAAATAGGTCAAAAACATTTAATTTGGAAATTTCACTCATATGTTTTTGAAAGTTTGAGGCATGATTTAATGAATCAAGCACATGCAATGCACTTTAATATCATATCAAAAAACATGTTTTGGATGCCAAATCTAAGTTTGTGGAAAATTTACTTTTGAGGGGCTTCACATTGTCATATCCAAAACTTTCAAATTTTTAAAAATGTGTACACTACTAAGAAACACAGTCGTAGCCACAGTGTATTCCACTCATTTTCAAGTGGATTAAACCAATTCCACTATAATGACATTATAGTGACATCTTGTCCAACTTAATGGAATTGGCCAATGAACGGGGTCATGTGGCAATGACTAGTGGAATTCTAATGGATTAGACTATTGTAATGGCATGTACTATACCAAAGACAATGGTGAATGGATTATCCCTTGTGATCCTTAAATGAAATACATTGATGTTTTAATGATTACATAGTTATTTTCTTGTCATTACTTGACCTATTATTCTAGTAGGTGTATATTGATCTTCTAGTGAATGTAGTAAATGATATTCTAGAATGGTTGTGCATTTATTTTTGTGTCATGGGTCCATAGTGATTTTCTAGTGATTAGCCATCTCAATGATTCCAAAAAGTTTCAATGTGTAGCACACCATATTATATGCATGACTAATCATAACTTTTATTAACGATTTTTCCAATTTGTTGGATTAGCATATTACTTTCACACCTTAATTTTAAATATTAGTTTGTGTTAAGGAGGTAAGTAAGTATGTGATTTGGGATGAACAAGGTAGTTTGGATAAGGACTAATCAAGGAACTTTCTTAGTTTGAATTTTGAATTTTTGTTGTTTTGGATCATAATGATGTGACTTGGGATGGTTCAAAAGGGGGAGAGTTCTGGAGAACAAAGGAAAAGAAAGAGAAAAGAAAATGAGATAGGGAGTTTTTGAAAGAAAAATAAGAAGAGCTAGAGGTACTTGAAGTAAACAACCACAAATTTTGTTTTTGTTATAGCACAAATTTTAAGTGTTGTTTTGGGATTTTTTTCAGCAAAACCTAGGATTATGCTGTAATTGGGATGGATGTTCTCAATAATACAAAGAAACATAGACTTTTACAGTGATTTCTATGTTCAGCTTTTGTGTGAATTTCTTATAGTACTAAATTATGATGAAATGAATTATACTTTTATTTCTAGAGTTTTCTATAATGTATTCTAAAATGTAGATTTTAGCTATATGCAATAACTATGAATTTGATCTAGGAATGAATTGTAATGTTAAATTTGTTGAAACTTAAGATAGAAATAATGAACATATGCCAGTGAAATGCAAATCTATTGTTACAATAATGTGAAATATTCTACATGAATTTAAATTTCATTTCCACCATTTGGCGACCACTTTATGGGGAATTTTTTTCTTTTGTTCTTTCTTTTAATAATGGGAAGGTTTTCTACAAATTTTGTTATATATTGTAGATGAAAATGTCTAAATGAGTAGTGTTGTTTTTTATTCAATTTAAAATTTTAAGGGGTTTATTATAAAGTATCAAAGGTTTACGCAGTTAATGTTGTAAAGACTACAGAATGATCTATAGACTCTAAAGACAAAGAATTGTGAATAAAATGAATCGGATGGTGACCCAAAATTTACAATAATTAGACTTAGAGGCAAATCAGCAAGTTATTGAATGTCAAACACAAGACAATATTGAAAAAGGAGAGCAGGATGTAAGGCTTATAGAAACCCCATATTAGAATCTAATGTTGGATAGATGAGTGTTGAAAACAAAAGAAAGGCATGTGAGGATAGGTCGTTTCTACCACAAGAAGTGGTATGGCAACACATATGGACTAAGGGTCTTTAAAAAAGGCACAGTTCCAGACGACAACCTCCATAGAGATAAATGTAATCAACTACTCATCCAAATGAGCGAATGCAGTATACTTTTTAGCTACAATCTATGGTTCAGAGTCATAGAGATCAAGACGAAATAAGAACTTTTATAATACTTGGACAACCACAAGAAATTTCAAGTCCAAAGTCGATGATTAGCCGAAGGAAGGATGTTACAAGAGGTATATAACCCAGGTTTGTGTATCAATCTACATTTCCAGATTATTATGAATCAATGGATCATTAGAAGGTGGATGAAAACACCAATGTTGATGTGTTTGAAAAAATGGGGAGAATTACCCAAGATCATATGAGTATGTAAAAGCACAGGCGAATGTGTTGGATGAAGTATCGCAATCATATTTTTATCAAGGGAATCCAAAGTTGGATTGAACAAAGCACACAACCAAAACAAAAAATCATGAATTTGTGGATTTGAAGATGATCATGTTACTTTCAAAGCTCTGTGCATTCTGTGAGGAAAAAGGACATGCAATCATGGATTGTCCTTTTGTGCCTTTTCACATCAAAACAAGTATTGTTAGGCATGTGGAGTTACAAAACGTGGCAGGAGTAATAATAGATCAACCACAAGAACAAGAATCAAGAATTCATGTAGTTTAAAATAGATTTAAAGGCATGGAATTGGGAAGCCAATTGGGACCACAAAGTTGACAGATTCATTTATCTATTCAAACTAAGAGTAGAGAACCAAAGGGGTATTCACATCCACATACGACATCACAATGGATACCAATGGTGACGCACCCCCAAACTCCTTGATAGATTCAACTACGAGTCCCAATGTGAAAACAACAGAAGGATAAAAAGTTGGGGTACGCTCCCTAGCTCAAAGCACTTCAAAGGTAGAGGGGTGTGCTGGAGCTCTAAGATGGGGACTAGGATGAACAACAAATGGATCAATTATTCACACAGACCTACACAAACCAAACAACAAGTTGGTTAATGCATAGTTGGAGCATTTTTGGTGCATGGACGAATCATGGGCAAACACGAACTCACAAGACTCACCACAGCCCAAACTTGGGGGAAGCCACCACCTTGCCCCTTATAATATTTTTTGTGCTTAGCCACAAAGCCTACACCCAAATGTCATTTTGTCCCAGGACTCCCAAGTTGGGAGTCCTTAAATTCTTGAAATTAGGACTTCTACAGCTTTGGAGGCCCATAACTTTTTGTGCAGACCTCTGATTGAGGTGAAGTCTACATCAAAGTTGTAGCCCTCATCGAGATCTTTCCAATGATACAAAGAAATCTTCAATCCAATGAATTCTGGCCCTTACAATTACCCTTTAAAGATTCAGGACTCTAACTCCCAAAGTGGGAACTCACTTGGGAGTGTGGGGGTTCATTCCTTCACACTCTCCTACACTCCTAAGAGGATGAAATGTGACTCCCAGGCTTCACTCTTGGCCCGCACCTTTGCAAGCCCTTGCCTTGGTTGCAATTAGGGTTGCGACAAATGGGTAATTATAAAATGGAACATCGTCAATATCGTTTCAGCACAACTCCATTAATAGTGTTAAAAATAGTAGTTGTTGAAATTCGGAAATAACATGTTAGAATAAAAGTTAGTTAATCATTTAGTGTAGGTATAACAACCACAAGAGTGGAAATAGTTGTTGCACCCAGCATAGATGTTGTTAGAAGGGAAATACTAATTAGATCTCTAACAAAATTGGGTAGTGGATTAGGTGGAGTCTTAGCAGTAAGGAATTTGAGTCTGGCACTACCAACAACTACTACTAGAGTTGTTGGCATACCTTAAATGGTGTCTACTAATCCGATAACGATTATTCATGTAATAGGATTACAGATTGACCATTGGTGAATTCAATGGCTACGAGAAGGTGCACAAATGTAAATGTCGTGCATTCAAAAGGAGGATACTGAGAACCAATTGTTGTAACTATACCAATTCTTGATCATAGAAATGGCCATTATGTTAAACCAAATAGGGTAACTTTTAAGTATCTTGATTTTTAAAAAGATGTTAATTTAGATGTTCATGTCAACGTGTTTAATTCTAAAGTAAAAAAAAATGCAAATACTTCTTAAAAGTATATCATCAATGTGTTTAGCCATATGCTAAAAAATATGGCATCAAACTAATGCCATAATTACATGTCAGAATTTCCTAACTATATTTTTTCAGAGCTTACACAAACATTTTACAAACATCATCAAAAGACTCAGAATGACAAGCAAATACACATGGAGCTGAACATGAAGCAAGAGGAAACTAAGAGGGTGGAGGTTTATTATGAATGGATTCAAAAGCTAGCTCATGGTTTACAAGTTCCAACCACAAATAGTTTTATAAGTATTTTGTTTAAAATGGGTTTGCAATCATACTTCAAAATTATAACTATAAGGATGAAACGGTCAACATTACAACAACATAAAGAGGTGGCAATGTTGTGTGAAGAAGGTATGATTACTGCAAAAACAAGGAGTGCATCATCAGTACCACAGAATATCAAACAAGTAGTACCAGCAAAACACAATTTAATACAGGGAAAACTTACAAACATTGCACAAATTATGGGATGACAAATCACAATGTGGAGACATGCAAAAAGAAGAAAGAACAAACCATGGTGGCAACTACAGAGGCAACACAACCAAGTGAAAAAACACAAAAGTCATATTCATATGCATGTCACATATGTGGTTTGAATGGACATAAAATTACAAATTGTCCAAAGTTTGTTAAGATGTAAAAAATGTTTCATGGGAAATCTATGATAGTAGCAAAGGTTCAACCTAATGCTAAGACAAATAATCATTGCGAATGTGAATGTGGTGGATGTTAACATTACCACAAAAAATGAAGTAACTGAAGAATAGGTGTTCAAGGATAGAAAACCAAGAAAAGCAAAGAATGTTGCTAACTGGAAGAAAGAATAATGGTTGAAATAGTCAATGGTGGAGATAATTCAACAAATTCAAAAAACACAAACTCAAACAGAAGGGCCATCCACATCCATGGAAGGATGGAACACAACTTGGCCAAATATGCCAAATACTACTCCTGTGGATGCACAAAAATCTCAAGAAGTAATGAATTCACAAGGGAAACTAATAATAGTAAAAGAAATTTTTTTTGGACATTGGTAAGCAGATGCTAGAAACAAGATTTTTTTGAATTTAAGATAGTTGCTTAAAATAATTCCTAAGCTAAATAGGTATCTTTGGCAAAAGTTGAAACCAAAAAAACTCAAAATGTAAATAAAACAACCACAAATAAACAAGTTGGTTCTTTAGTATTAGAAATAGGGATAGCTGCTGTAGCAATAGATATTCATATAACAATTATCCAAGTACAAATTAGGAAGAATACAATAGAAGATGTGTTGCTGGATGGAGGTTTTGGAGTTAATATTATCACAAAACAGTTGAGATTAAGGTTAGGGCTTCCAAAGCCTAAACTTGCACCATATAATCTAAGGATGGCAGATCAAACAACCACAAAACCAATGGGGTTGATTAGAGATCTGAAGACATATGTTCATGGCTCTCCTTACATAACTACATTTACTGTATTTCAGAATAATGTGGTAGATTTTAGTTATTCCATGTTATTAGGGAGACCATGGTTGAGGGATGTTAAAGTGGCACATGATTGGGGAAGTAACATTTTTACCATACAAAAGAATGGGATAATCCAAACAATTACAATTACCAAACATTTAAGAAGTGAAGTAAGAAGACCAAAAGTGTTATTGTGCTACGATTATCAAAATGGCATCACAAATGAAAAAGATATCATCTTTGCTATAGAGCCAAATTTGTTTTCCATAGGAACAATCAGCTTACTTGAGACAATTTAATCTATGCAAACCATAGATGTGGAGATCTTGGATACAAATGTGAAGACTAGTATTTCAAAACAAAGATCTGAAGTATATAACACAAAGAAGAAGATACCTTGCAATAGATATGAGCTAGAAGTAGCTCTAGAGGATAAGGTGTATCCAAAGACTTACTATGGACATCAACCAAGGAATGTTATAATGGATGAAACATGCCACCACCTAAGAATTCCCAGCAAATTCAACTATTCAATGGGAAGGTGCAATTTTACACATGTTTTATAAAAAAAATTGTTGCAATTATGCACCTATCATTAAACTAACTAGAAAAACAGAGACCTGTTTTTAGACAAAGGAATGCTAGAAGGCCTGGGAATTGATTAAACATATGTATATTGAAACACTAATACTAATATAACCAAACTAGCATGTGGAATTTCATGTTCATACAAATACGTCCTTGTTAGTTATGGGGGCTATGTTGTTTCAGGACATAATGGGGAAGAGGGATTAACTAATAGTGTATGCTTCTAGGCTTCTAAATAGAGCAAAACAAAATTATAGACAACAAAAAGAAAGGCTTTACTAATGGGTTTTTCTTTGCACAAGTTTAGACATTATTTGTTGGGCAATAAGTTTTTTTTTATGTAGATCATATGGCATTGGTCTATTTAGTCAACAAACCACATGTTTTAGGGAGAATAGCTAAATGGTTGTTATTGTTCCTTGGATACGATTTCACAATAGTGTATAAGCCAAGCAAAGCTCATGTAGTTGTAGATGCATTGTCAAGATTACCAAATAGTACAAAACCCATAAGTGTGCCTAATTAAACCATAGATGCACATTTGTTCTATATAGGGCCTGAGTGGCTAAATGATGTAAAAGAATTTTTAAAAACAAGATAGATTGAAGGCACATTATCGATGCAACAAAAGTAGAGATTGGTTAGGAAAGCAAAGCCTTTTACACTAAAGAATGGTGAATTGTATAAAATGGGCCAAGACAAGAGACTACAATGATGTTTGACAACAACAAAAACATAGATGGTGATGAAAGAACTACATGAAGGACCTTCAAGAGGGCATTTTGCAACAAAAATAACGTAGAAGAAAATATTGGATGCTAAATATTGGTGGCCAACTATATACAAAGATGAGCATGATTATTGCAAATCTTGTGATGCATGTCAAAGAACAAAAGGATTGACAATTCAAAGTCTTACAAAGCTGGTCACAAGTCTTCCAAATGAACCATTTATGAAATGGGGACTTCATTTTGTGGGGCCAATTAAGTTAATAGGGAGATATACATGGAATAAATATATATTGTTGCCACAAATTATGCTACTAAATGGGTAGAAGCAAAAACATTGAGAACTAATATAGCAACAATCACAGCAAAAAAATTTATGAGTGCATATTAACCAAGTTTGGATGTCCTTTGATTATAATCACAAATTAGGGAGTGCATTTTATTAATGATGCCATCAAGTATTTAACAGACCATTTTCTAATGAAATATGTGAGTTCTACAACTTATTATCCTCAAGGTATGGGTAGGCTAAGTCTATTAACAAGGTACTTGGGACATTATTGATTAAGTTAGTTAATGAAAATAAATCAAATTGGGATGAACATCTATTTACAGTGTTATTTTCATACAAAATTACATACAAAGTAACAACAGGGTATACACCATATCAATTAGTGTATTGATTACATCCATTAATGCCCATAAAGTACATCATTCCAATTGTTAATGGAGATAAGAAAGATAGTACTTTAGTGAGAATTTTAACTAACAAAATTATAGAACTCAAGAAGTTGTAAGAAGTTAGATTACTGGCTACAAAAACTATAAGAATTCAATAGTGGAATAAAGCATTATGGAATCAACAAAAGAATCTAAAAAAAAATTTAGTTTTGGTGATTTTGTGTTCAATGGTTTCCAAAGGGCAATAAATCACACCTAAGGAAGTTTATTAGGAAATGGTTTGGACCATACAAAGTACAATATGTGTTGCCAAATAACACTATGTTATTGGTGACCATTGAGAAGTTTGAAACTAACCTTGTGTTGGTCAACATGAATACGCTCAAACCTTATAAAGACATGGAATCTAAAGTTCAGAAAAAAGAACAACGAATGCCAAAATATTGGGAAAAGAGTGTAGGTAGAGTTCAAGAGGCCAATTTTGACACAAAGGAAGACAATGACGAATGTGAAATATAGAAACCACAAATGAAAAATGATGAAGATAAAGAACAAATCACAAAATCCAGTGGTGAACACAGTCTTTATTTTCAATCTATAAATGAGTAATATTTACAATAATGTGGGATTTGGGATGCAACGATCTAAAGATGATATGTCAGGAGTATTAATTAAATCAATAGAATTATTCACTTGGTCATCAAGAGTATTCGCACAATCCTCATAATTGTGGGCACAGTAAGCAAAGAAATTGATATAATCAGTAGATGTGTTCTCACAATCAGTAGATAAATGGGCATAATCAATAGAAGGTGTATAGGGCGAATGAAATGGAATTAATACAAATAATGTAGGGAGATTACGGATGTGGAGTAATCAAAAAATGAAATTCGCAACGTTCATTGATAATGGTGATGCAAGGTGCTTCCACATGTTTGTACAAAGGACACATAAACTTGTATTGATGGATCGTATTAATTTTGAGGATCATGTGTTAATTAAAAGACAGCAAACATATGAAAAAATGAATGTGACGGCATGACATTTAAGGACATGAAAAAATGAAATAAATGTCAAAAGTAGTTTGCGATTGTTGCTGGAAGTTATGTGTTTTTTTAAGTTTTGGAATTCATAGCAATATGAGTGTAAAAAGTGCAATTGAAAAATTATAGCAAATAGTAAGGGAAAAGGAAGTGCAGAGAAGTGAACATAGACAAAGGCAAGAAGAGGAAGAGGAATTGTTGAAAAGAATAGAAGTAAAAAAATAGTTAAGAAGAGCAAAAAGAGAAGGAATGTTGAATATTTAACCATTAGCTGTAAGGTTGCCATCGCATTCATCATCATCTTCCGGATGTGTAGAAAGGAAAGCATACAATGTGAAGATATAGTTTGCGCAGATGATAATTCAAAACATAAATACAACTAAAACATCTGTAGTTGAATTTTTGCGCAAAAGTAGATGACGTTGGCATGCAAGAAGGTAGACAGGACCAAGAGCTACATTAATAGATCTGATGTGGTTAAATGACGTAATCTTGCATGTCACAATAGGTCTTTGTGTTGTAACTACCTTTCAATCTAATGTTTTTAATGTTGTTGGTTTTTTTACCCATGTAACTAATCCAAACATAAATGAACTTATGATAAAACTAATCATGCATATTTTGAAGATGACAGCAATGGTAATATAAATTTAACCTCTTCCATAATAATCCAAATTTTTTAACATGTGTCTTCATTCTAAAATGTACCACAGAATATTAAATTTGGCAATCAATAAATTTGATTAGTTTTTATTTGAAACCAAAATTGAAATACATAAAATGATTCAAAATCAAATTAAACTTTCTTTACATTCACTTATTCAAATGAATCAATCACATATATGAAATTGGAAGGGCATATATTCTAAAAATTACTCCTTACACCCTCATGATGGATGTCATGTTGTTTTTAATGATGTTTTTTATAATATTTTAGGATAGTTTTAATTTGAAATCATTCATTGAAAACTAACTTTGTAACATTACAATTCACCTTGTACAATGTATTTCATTAAAATTTTACTTTCTTCTACCCATTTGAAGCGTAATAAAAATATATTTTATTGATTATGATGATTGTAACATGCTTTCTTGTACACCTTACCTTGAAGATGCCCTAAAACATTAGTTGAAGTCCATGAGTTTCTAGATCCTTACAATTATGTGGATGATTTAAAAGAACTTGCAAGCTAGAAGTCAATGAAAACATGAATTCTTCTATTTGAAATTTTAAAATCTTGGTTTTAAAGAAGTTGAAAACATTAAAATGATAGCTAGAAACATAGTAAACATTTAGCAATTTGGGTCTAAAAGGGCATTTGATTCATGACAATGTTACAAAGAAATTGATACCACTTTGACAATTGAAGATTTAAGTGAGTCAATTTTGAATTCACTAGTGGACCTATTTTATGAAATCTTGCTTCATGTGGTGAAATAAATGAAAATTTGTATCCCTTCACAATGTATCTATTAAATTTACCCTTGTTTTGTGTTTTACATCTTATTTTAAATGCTTTGAAGATTGGCTAAAGACTATTTGCAATTTTTCTTGCAACATTGCAAGTATTTTTAACCAAGTTGGAAAAATTGAACTCAATTTTGAAAAGCAATTCATGTTATAAATCATTAGCATATTTGGACCTAGATTCAACATTTGAATAAACCTTACATATGAACAAGTCAAACTTTCATCAACCAAAATTATTAACAAATCTCTTTGTGTAGATCTTGGTTAAAATATTAAAAAATAAATTATGTTATCTTTTATTCAAGAATAAACTATGCTTAACCAAAACAAATGCTAAGTAAATCATTCGCAAGGAATAAGCTTGTGGTTTGGCTATTTTTCCACTAGGAACTTTTTCATCCATGGTGTAGTGGAATTATGAAAAATCAATAACATTGCTTCCACCATCCATGAAGACCAATTCAAAACCTTCTTGAGGTATTTTCCCCATTCATAATGTGGTTTCTTACATTTAAAAACTTTGGTTTGTGTATGTTACATTTCTTTTTGTTTGTTTTTTTCAATTTTGTTTGTAGTATTATTTTTTCTTTAATGTATATTCCAATCTATTTTTTTGTTATATCCTTGTGATTTTTCCATGTGCAAGCATTAGCAAGGTGCATGCGAGAACTACAAATTTGATGTTGAATATTGAGGTGTAAAGGATTTCAACTTGTAAATTGTTATATAAAGTTGATGTAGTGGAGACATATGAGGCATTGATGCTTCACAAACATGTGTTTACAAATACCATCCCTCATCTGATTTTCTTTACAACTAAGAAGAAATTGAACATTATGTTTGAGACAATGTGTTGTATTTGAAGAAACATGTTGGGAAAAACATGTTACACCTTTTAAATAAACAATTGATTGAAAACATTCCTAAACTCCAAGGAAGGAATGTTACTAACAAGATAGGTAAAAGATATGCATTAACAAGAATGATAGATGTGTTTATACCCATGGAGTATGGAATAGAAATATTTGAGCACCATGATTTCAAAAGCTATGCAAACTAGAAGTAGTTTTCATAAAATTTATTTCTTTTCTTTACTTTCTTTTTTATTACTTGCATTAAATTTAGGGTTTATCATCAATTTAAATAGGACATCAAAGGCAAAGTTTTATAAAAGATTGTTTCTATTAAAATTAAAGGAGACAATGGTTTGATTTACAAGGAAATAATGTTTGAAAAATGATTTGCATGTGAAGAAGTTTATAATAATGATTTGTCATTTCATCGAACCTTAATAAATATGTTTGTGGACATTGTTAGGTTCAAATTTTGTATTGTCAAACTATTTATTCATTTATGTTTTCATTGTTATTTCATTTGTGTTTGCAAGCATCAAATGTTGTAGGATGATTCATGTATTAACATAGCTTCATTCATGTAGTATGATTTAAGACTAAAAGGGACATGTCTCATAATGAGAACTTGAAGAGGTGTGCCACCAAAGGGTTCTATCTATCAATTGTATATATATTTAGTTCATGCCACATAAAAGAAGATATTTTCTTCTTACGAAGAAACTCATATTTCACTATTGTTCTTGAATGTCTCTAATACATAAAACTTTGCATGGTATTAAAGCATGGAGTAATTGAGGTGCATGGAATAAAGAAAACATAGAGTTCAACTTTGAATCAAAAAATTTATTATGTTTTGAATGGAATTAAAAGTTTAATGATAATCTTTAAACGTTTATTTTAAAACTTAGAAAAAATTAGGATGAATATAAGACTAAAATCTTAAAACCATATGTGGGAAACTTGATACTTCAAATTTTGATAGAATTGTGCAATTTTTGACAATGCAATTTCTTTTGGTTAATATAGTTATCTAGAATTTCGAATAATTAAAAAATATAAATAAACTTAAAAATACGTGGAGAGTTTGATTTAAATTTTTTAAAAAATATTAAACTTTTGATTAGTTTAAATGATTTTTAAAATATTTTTTCAATATTATTTTTAAACAACTAACCTTTTTTGCATGTTGGGCCTACGTGTTACTATATGCAAACTCTTAAAATTAATTTCTTAATTCAATCATTAAAAATTGCAAATGGCCATAAAGTTTAATGAAATAATACCAAATCTAGAACTTTAAATGGCTCATAGCATAAAGTTGGAAGGTGTTGTAATGTTTGAATACCTAGGATTTTACAACTTTATTAAAATCATAGTAATTATTATATTAAAATCGTAGTTATAAAAAAAAATTATGATTTAATGTTTAGGAATTACGGCAATTAGGTTTGTATACCTTAGGTTATTTTATTTTAAATTAATATATGTTATTTCAAATTATACTCTATTCACCAATAAAATAGCCACCAAACTAATAACCACCAATAGAATAGCCACAAATAGCCTATGGTAATATAGCTTAGAATAGCCAATAATAACATGAAGTGAAATAACTTAAAAGAATGAAAAATAACTTTAGAATAGTTGAAAGTAGCCTAACATAGGTAGTATTATTATATTAACAAAAATATTATCTAGTTATTAAACATTTTCTTTTTCAAAAAAATGGTCATTGAAATGTTATTGAATATTGATATTTAGAAAAAAAATGTTCAAATGATTTTACAATTTCAAAAAGAAATAAATGTGATATGTATTTTATTAAAAAAAGAATTAATTAAATTTTTATCATTTCATTTGGATTAAATCTCAATAAAATAAGAATTTTCAAAGTTCATGTTTTTGTAATGTTTAAAATGAAGTATTTGATAAATAAAATGGAACGTAACACATTATCACGACAAGTGTGGTGGTTTGATGGTAGGGGTGTTTGCCTCCATCCTAGAAGTTAAGGGATCAAACTTCACAAATGGTGTGTTGTGGTAAATAGTGATAAGTTGACTAAATATTCTCCTATGTAATTCCCTAAAGTAGGTGTTTATTTAGATTGATTACATGGCCTATGTACCTAAGTTATGTTTAAAACCTAACATCGGAAATGACACTTGTCAATAATTCATAGGCGAAAAATCATGAAATTATTAATAATATTAAATATTACATGAAATATTAAATAATTTAAATTTAATTGATTTCCATGTTGTCTAATTAATTAACTAGCAAGTGAAATGGCTTGGTAAATTTGTTTTTCACTAGGTATTAATGGACTAATTTATTGTTTGAAATAACTTCTCCATGTTCACTAAAGGGCTGACCAATTTCACCATGGTAAAAATGTCAAATTCATTCAAAATCTAGTGAAACCCGAAGTGAATTAAAACACATTCTAATGTAATGTGCTATTAATGATATAACAGGTTACTAACAACCTAAATGTTGATTAACCGATGTTGGGTAAGTAACCAAACCCAATTGTGATTGGATTTGTGGCACGAATACACCACCCTATATCATTAGGGTGTTTGTCATGACAAGTGGTAGAGAAGTTCTAAATTCTTCTCTCATTGATTGCTTCAGTTTATCATTCACAAAGGGACAATTTTTGAATTCATGTCCAACTTGTTAACAATATGCATAGGTTATTGCAATTTCAACAATAGGTTGTGGGGTTGTAATTGGCATACTTTGTTGAATAAGTGGTCGTTCAACAGTTCCCATAATAGGTATACTTGGCTAAATTCCTTGAATGAAAGGTTGTGTTTGTTAAACAATAGCAGATACTATGATTACATCCATCGGTTCTACATGTTGTTGAGAACTAGATTGGTTGGAAGGTCTTTGCTCCAAGTTGCATAACTATTCCAACCAATTTAAAAGCTGATTTTGTTTCAATTTTGAATATGATGTGGTTGGATTCAAAATAATAATTGGTTCAAATGTACCCAATAACCAGTGTTAATCAAGATGGTATAACAATTTTGGGAATTTAATGATTAGGTGTTGTAGATTGCCACCTCTGTGCTATAAAGGTTATTTCATTAGCATGTTGAATAGGTGTTGTGTTTTGTCCACCCAATTATGTGTTCGACCTCCATTGTTGGGACAAATGCTAGGTCGATGTCAAAACTTGACCGATTAAAGATACTTGTGGTTCCCTTCTTACCTCTTGCTCTACTAGTATCTAATGAAGAAATATACTTGCTGTAATCAATTGTTGAAGCTCATTACTGGGAACATCAACTGGTTGAATTCCCTTGTCATGAGAACGTGGTTGTTTTTGTGATTGAACCGCCTCATGAACGGGTTGTGGTATTCCTAATTCTGATAGCCTCCAAAGGCCTCTTGTAACTACTCTTGAAATATTTTATATAAACAATTGTTAATTCAAGTTCTTTTGATCAACAAGTTGCTACAAAAATCAGAAATCATCAAGGCATAAAAAACTCTTAAAAACCTATTAAAAATATTACAAATTCAAACTTAAAATTTCAAAATTATTTTGTATGACAAAAATATTTTCAAATTGTGCTTATAGTGTCAAAATTGTTTTAAAGTAGTGGTTATAAGTCCTTAAAAGTGTAAATTATGTATTTTTCACTCATTAGACTGAATCTTCCAAATTTTCATGGTATGTACATAATATATTCACAATAACATTTTATAAAAATAAAAATAAATAATTTATATATTTTTTACAATCCAAAATTCAAAAAATTAAACAATGGTTATGATTGTTAATGGTACATGTTAATATGACTACACGGGTAGTAGGGGATTTTTGAAGCAACTAAATTGTTCTCAATAGTTTTTTATTAATCAAAGAAGCTAGCCTAATTATTATTGAAATTTTTTTGTCCACCAATGAAGTTATCATGACAATTGAAGGTTAAATCTTAGTACTTAAATTCCTTTGTCATACAATATCTAGACAAAAGTTGAAACTTAAAAGAAAGCCAACAAAAATTTAAGCACTGAGTTTTCATCACATTTGGAATCTAAATCTTGAATCCTAGTTTAAAAACAAATAATTTGAAATGGCAACATATTCACAACTAACCACATTTTTGGTCACACGTTAGAACAAAAATGTGGTTAATTATGAATACATTTCAAATTTAAAACCTAACCAACATCTTCATTGACAAGTTAAATCCTTCATAATTTGGCAACAATGATGGATGTAGGCAAGTAAACAAAAAAAATAGTCCGCCCAAAATGCAATTTAAAAATGACAAATTTTTTATATAAACTCATGAAAGTAGATTAAAAACTTGTGTAAATAGAAATATGAAAAAACATGGCTCTCCATTTAGTTTATGGTAAGTTGAATACAAAATTTGAAAAACTTTGGTATCATAAATAAGGTGAGAAGTAGATTTGAACTTGATTGGGTCAATTTGGTGTTCAAACCTACTTTCACACTAGAAATTTTATGTATTATGATTATAACATGCATAATTTTATAGTACACAAGTATTTTTTAAAGCTTTCATAATTTGAAAGTAGAAAACGTTCAATATTTCATCTACTTGCAACCCATTTTGTAAGATCGAACATTTCCAGCAAGTAGATGCAATTTTGTAAAATCTATTTAAATCTACATGAAATTTTTTATCTTTCAAATTCATAATATTAAATTGAAAGTTTATTTTCATGTTAATCATTGTATAAAATAATATTTCTACTTTTAGTGCGTCAAAAAAAAATTGTCTACTTGTAAATTTTTTGTGACAAGGAACATTTTGTGTCTGCTTGACCATGTTGACACCCTAATTAGACCATAAACAACACTAAGAACAATCACCCCTATCCACCCTTGTCCAAGGAGTCCAACCAAATTTTGATCACCCTTGTATGAAGACCAACCACGCATGTCTTAGCAATGACCACCCCTATCCAAGGAAAGACCAATCTTGGAAAAGAAAATACCAATGACTTTTTCTATAGGTTGTCCATGGAGTGTGACAAAAATTAAGTTGTTTCAATTATTTTGTAGACATGTGACTACCATATTTTAATCACATAAAAATGGTGGGAAACCTTGTCATGATTAGCTTAAACTTGTATGCTTCAACAAAATCAAACCTAAATATAAGTTGGCCACTGTCATTTTATTTTGTCATCCCTTCAACCTTTCTTTTTGTGCCACAATGGCTTCCTAGTCTAAATGGTTGTTTTTTGCAATTAGTGCAAGGAACTTTAATGGTGTTCACACTTCTTTTCAACCTCTCAAGCTCCATTGAACACTATACATACTAAAGGGTTCCCTTGCATTATTATTGCATGTACTAGAAGGTTCCTTTCCCTAATTTAAACCTTAACCTTAATCCTTCAAGACTACAATTACTTCTAGTAATTGTTGCAACTTGTTTGGAAGGTAGGGGTTGTAGGTGAAAGGAACCAAGATGTGTGGGCAACATGTCTAATTCAATGTTCAAGTGCTTCATAGAGGATTTTTCTTAAGTCCTCATGTCCAAATGCCTTTGAAAAGAATTTTCAAAGGAGAATCAATTTGGAATTAGGTCAATTCTTGAAGGATAAACTTCTCATACATTTTTACAATTGGACTCCACCAAAAGAATGTTATTGTCGATCGACATAGTGTTTAGGGTTTAATAACATTCTCAATTTAAATCATAGCCTAAGTAATAGTAGATTGGATGTACATTATTACTTTGAATAGTCTTTAAGAACTTCAATAGATTTTCAACTCATAGTTAGCATTTTTTTTTTCAATTTTGATGGTCTTGGTTTCCGTCTCATTTTTGTAACATTCTTTGTTATATCTTATTTTTACAATATTCATTATTTTATTTGTTATGTAGTTTTCTTTCCTAATCTCATTTATGTAATTCAAATTCTAATATTGTTGTTGGGTCCCAACTAGATTAAGGACCCAAATCACCCAACCTAGTTTTTTAATATCAATTTCTTACACATCCAAATAAATTCCAAAAACTAATTTGAAAAAGAACTACACTTTTAATTACCAAACATTGGAAAAAAATTGTAAGAATTACCAAATTCATACGTTTCATTCTCAATGTGTTGCCAAAAATATAGAATGAATTTTCCATCATTTGTAGCCTTACTAAATTTAATTAAATATTCTAGGGCATGATAGTCATTTTTCTACATCATCATACATTTAATCAACACATTAATTTTTTTGGATTAAAAGTGAACAAAAGTTAAATGTGGTGTTGGCAATCGGATTTCAATTATAAGGTGGACAATAGGGTTGGCCTTTATTTTTCCCAAATTTCAAATGTTGTATTCAAAATATGAAAGTAGAATAGATGGGAAATTGTAATTTAAATGGGGACTGAAGGGGGTGGCAACCAAATTCAATCACAAGTTAGATAAGGTTTTATAACTGAACAATTGTTGCAAGTTGGACAAAAGGATGGCAACCCAAAATTCAAATTGTCATTGTGTTTGTGTGTCCATCACATTGTGACGAATGCTTTTGGACACAAATGCCACCCTGTGTCATGTTAGTATAAGGTCAGCCTAAGTCAACCTAGTCAAAAGTACTATCGAGTAGCTTAATGCAAACTTATGGGTGATTGAAACGAACCTATTTTAATTGTCGTAAATCCTTATAACGACTAAAAAAACTTTGGTCACCATACCCTGTGGTGATTGATAAATGTTTCGGTCACCACAAGCTATGGTGACCAAAAAATATTTCGATTACCACAAGCTATGGTGACCAAAAAATGTTTTGGTCACCACAAGGTATGGCGATTGAATTTTTCCAATTATCAACAACCAAAAAAAATTCAATTGCCACAAAAGGGGGGCCATGTAATATGTTATTGGAAATTTTTTGATAATTTTCCTAAAACATATGACACGCCCCCCTTTCTTAGTGATTTAAAAAAAAATTGGTCACCATCGGGTAATGGCGGTGTATAAGATGGTTACCAAATTTTTTCAGTCACCATTCAACACACCCCCACCATCAAATGGTGACTAAAATGTTTTGGTCGCCAAAGGTGGTGTGGGCCTATGTTATCGCAATCCTAGCCTTGGGCTCACGACCAAGGCAAGGGCTTGCGAAGGTGCGAGCCAAGAATGAGCCTAAGAGTCACATTTCATGCTCCTAGGAGTGCAAGAAAATGTGAGGTAATGAACCCCCACACTCCCAAATGAACTCCCACTTTGGGAGTTGGAATCCCAATGGACTCTCGAATTTTCAGAGGGCAATTTTAGGGGTCAAAACTCATTGGATTGAAAATTTCCTTATAGTATTGAAAAGTTCTTAAAATGTAAATGTCTAAAATGGACTCACATGACCCATTTGGATACTTAAAACATAAGTTATGGCTAAAAAAAGGGTCGGTTGACCACTAAAAGTCGAGAATCACCCCGAGTTCCTTGTGTGTAGGTGGCGTGCCACATATCATTGAAAAGATTTCGACAAGGGCTATAACTTTACTTTAAACCTCACTTCAATCAGAGGTCTGCACACAAAGTTATGGGCCTCCAAAGTTGTGAAAGTCCTAATTTCGAGAATTTCAGGACTCCCACTTGGGAGTCCTGGGACAAAGTGCCATTTAGATGATGGCCTTGTGACCAGGCATAGAGTATACTATAAGGGGAAAGGTGGTGACTTCCCCCAAATTTGGGCCGTGGTGAATCTTGTGAATCTATGTTTACCCGTGGCTCATTTGTGCACCAAAGGTGTTCTAATTACACATTAACTAACCTATTGTTCGGTTTGTGCAAGTCCATGTTGTTAACAAATAGGAGATCTACTCAAGTGCAAACATAAATCTTTATTGAAAGGAAACTACAACATAATGCTCACAACACAAAACACAACATTAAGAA
>Ga0209611_10000447_pt1 | contig 60782 bp, 50 predicted proteins | sample S1TSphgellanicum_3_FD_187693 | JGI IMG/M metagenome (GOLD analysis project Ga0209611, IMG submission 187693) | Host-associated microbial communities from peat moss isolated from Minnesota, USA - S1T2_Fc - Sphagnum magellanicum MG (SPAdes) (version 2) | ecosystem: Host-associated > Plants > Peat...
TGGAGGCAGGGGTTTTCCTTCCACAACCTTGATTTCTGTCAATTTTTGTACCCTAAACCTTAAACCCTAAACCTGGGCTTTACCCATTGTATACCTTGTAAGCTCCCCAGGTACCAGTGTGGGTGCTGGTTCACCCAAGGCCTAGTACCATGGTTAAAAATACTGAATTTTTAAAGGTTGCTTCTAACCATGGGAAAGATCTCACTCTAACACGAAATCAAGGCCTCTGAGCCCAAATTTAACATTTTCTAGGTTGAATATGGCCACTAAAAGGTCTCACTCAAGAAGGTGAAGGTACCAACCAGTGTGAATGCTGGTTCACCCAAGGCAGCTAGCTGCCCAGGACCTCTGCCTTGCCCTAATTTGAGGGTTGTTTGAGGGCTGCCCTAATTTTAGGGTACACCATCAGCTATTACATCTCCTAAAATATGATCAACTACCATAGCCTAGGGTCAGTTTCCACATTGACAAAAATGAAAAAAAAAAAAAATTCAAAAAATGATTTTTTTAAAATTTTGGAATTATAATTTTTTCCATCATCTACTATAATATTGTGATATGAGTGGTGAAATCATTCAGAGTGTAGCCTATGATAATTATGATGATTTTCAAAATGTTATCTTCCTATTTTCACTGAATTTTATTTCACTATTTTGAGGGTTATTTAATGACAAAATTGACCTTAGGGTAAGGTATTACATCTACCATGGGGGTGTATCATGACTCTTTCATGAAGTTGCATATCAGCATCAAGTTTTCAGTAAGTTCTCAGTTTTCACAAACAAAGATGCCAAATGCACTAGTTTGTATGCAACAACACATAATTATCAATTTTTTAGTTTCTAAAAGCTTGCAAACACTTGCAAATTCCATATAACAAAACCCTAATGAATGCGTCTTCACATTTTGTAACTAACCCCTAGAAGCAAAAGCATTTTTGCTAAATAAAAATAAACCCTAATAAAAATTGAGAGGCACATTTTACCTTTGTTGGGCAATGAAGTCAATGAATGGCATCATAAAATTTTCAAGAACTCATCACGTTCAACTCCATCATCAAATTCAACCTCAAGTTTTGAATTCAAAATTTTGTCCACCATTAAGTGAAAGCACACTTGTGATCCACATCAATGGGGTAACAACAAAATTTGTTGAGCTTTGTTGGCATAAGGTGTTTCGATCTATTTAGATTTTTCTCAATCGCATAAAACAAATCCTAGAAATCCATGTGTGAACCAAATCCTAGGAATCCATTTGTGAACCTAACATTTGATACTCCTTAATTACATTTAGCATTAGTGATTTGAAAAGACTCAACAACAAAGGTAGTAACAATTGTGAATCATAATCAACAACCAATCTTAATGCATTCTCACAACTTACATATAATGTGATTAAATGCATATTCTTAAGCCTAGGATCTAGCATTGACATCAACACATGATGAACCTTTTTTTTATCAAATCCATGCACTAATGAAATGAAGGGTAGTTTAGTTCTTTCAAAACTTGACACTTCATGCAAATTTGTAACTTTTCCAACTTTGCATCACAAGTAGTTACATCCAAATTAAGCAAATTGTCAAGGATAATTTAATGTACAAGTTTATCACGAAGTTTGCAACATGTTGAAATGATAAACTACAAGGCATCTCCAAGTAACAAATGCGCACGCCTTTAAGTCACCACACCTAGTTACTATGAGTGACAATTGTTTAACAATGGCCTCACATGTTGCCCAAATGCTTGGAGATGGCACACAACTCTGCAACATCATTATTTGTCAAGAATAACATAATGTAATTGCCAAGCAAAAAGTCATAGTATCTTGAAAGAATAAAACCAAATTTCCAAACTTACAATGACAAAACAACAAGCCCAACCCAACACCATTTTTCTTAAATGACATACATTTTCATTCATGTGCAAAAAAAATAGGAAACACAACATTGAAAAAAACAACACTTAATTGGAAAAAACAAAAAAAAGGAGGAAGCAAGAAGCAAATCCTATTCACTTGGTTTTCACCCACATGTTCAATTTTATGGGCTTCAACCTACAATCTATACATGTTTTCTCCCAAGCTTGCTTCCCTTTGTCATTTTTTAAAGTCAAGTAATACATTTTTTAATGTTAGTTTGAGCAAATTTGATAGATACATAATTGAGTCCCCAAGCTACCTTATCATTTGTAGTAACATATTAACAAACTTTTGAAAGTGTATGTCCCAAGCAAGCCCCATCAAAAGATTGAAACATCCCCAAGCCATTGCAAGTGACAATGAAATTTAGAGCAAATGCACATGTCTACAAGTTAGCCCCTTCATCATTTATATACACCACAACCTTTTGATTAGGAGAAACCTATCAAATAGTTGTGAAATTATAGATCCATAACTACACCAGTAATATTGAATACATCAAAGAATCAAATTGTTACATGCTTGGGTTCTCAATTCTTTGACATGAAATGTACAACCATAGGAAACACATCATGTGTTCCTTTTTATATCTTTAATCAAAAGTACAAATGGTTGACACAAAAGTGGCTAATGCAAGTTGCACATACCCAAGCAATGTTTTCTACACTAATGCTAGTATAACTTCTTCAGCAAATAATTTCCTAAATGGGAAGACCATTTTCAAACATAATTTATATGCCAACCTTTGGAATCAAATGGATTCCACCATCCTCAATGGTCAAAAACCCTTCATCACCAATAACATCACATCCTTTAGGAAACCCTTTTATGCACCATGATCCTTTGCAAATGGGTTATAATAACATCAAAAAATACAAAGATAGCAATTGATGTAATGTGGGTCCTCTTATTAATTAATTCTCAATCAAGTGGAGATTTAAAATGACTAGCTACATATTCCAAATACTTTGCAAACAAGGTTTTGTGGTCAATTTCCATTTTTTTTTATCACAATAATGTCATTTGCTTTGTGGTATGCAATCAAACATTTGGGGCATCTAATGCACAAGGCTAAAATTTTAAGGCCACACATGTGATTGTGATAGATTGTGCATCTCTCATGATTTGGTTGGAATTGAAATCTTTGGATTGATTGTTATTTAGCATGAAACGCCCATGTTAGTTAATTTTAATTGTAAGGCTTCTAAGCAAGGCCTCGCTTCTTCATCTCCTCTAGGCACACTTCAATTACACATGCCTCATCAACAACATCAACTTCCAAAGGTACATCAAGCACCTTCAAGTTTCAATGGTGTTATTATTCACACAAATTCATTGAAATATATAGGATTAAAGGTAGATAGAACATCTTTTGAGTTTACCTAATAACCTGAAGAAACCATGTTTTGCTTATTGTTGTGCATTTCATAACCAACCAAAAACATTCAAAGCCAAAAAACCAATCACACAAACGAATCACATCTTGATTATTGCACAATGTTAATAGAGGACACACAACCCAAGATAAATCAATGACAATAAAGGTTGCAATTCGATTGTTGCATGAAGATGGCAAATGCACACATGCATTCATGTTTCTTGCTTCAAAGTGAAGTGTTAAGGTTTGCTAGGTTCAAGGTAGTAGTCACAAAAATAAAAGCATGGAAGCACACAAAAAACTAGTAAATTGCAAACATGAAAATAGAAAACACCAAGTGAGTCCAAGCACGAAAGCACAAGAAAACCCAAGATGTGCCAAACTAAGTGAAAGTGCATAAATGTAACATGAAATCACAAAATGAAGCTTTGTTTTTTTGTCTCAAGAGATTGTGAAGGTTATGGACAAAGGAAATCACAAATGCAAACAAGTGAATGAAATGAAAACTTACCTTCTTGTTCTTGCAAAATTTGTAGTTACTAATGTAACCAACTACTTTCATTAACCAATGTTCCATTGCATCCATGAAGACATTAATGGCAAACTTCCATTACATCGCACTCAAGAAAACAATAAGGACAATAAAATGAGACTACCTTGTAAAAAGTACCCAAGGTGCTTGAGAGCTTGCCATCTCAAGCTTGAAGTGCAAAGGGAAATCAAATAAAAGTGAACCCTAAACCTAATTTGTTGTTGTGCATCATTGAATGTAAAAGGAGGGTATGAATCATGGTTTTTGTCAAATACATGCTTTAAGTTTTACTACTATGATGTCACAATTATTCATAAATTGGTTTTAATTAAACCCAAGTTCATAAACAAGGGTGGGTACCAAAATTTTATTTTTTTTTAGGCGGGGGTGGGGGTGAGCTTCCAATGTTTTGTTTCCATAACTATATATATATATATAGCCAACCCCAATACCCACCAAATACCTTCTATCAATATAATACATGCCCTACTTTGGAATATTCTATTTGGGGAAATGAATTCAAATATAAAGCAAAAGACATTGAATTCTTTTTATGTTGAAAGGAAGGTCATCATGAATTTCAACATATGGAGATAACAAGGTATAGGAGGGGTAGGTTCTTAGCAATGTTGGATGATTCTTGACCTCTATGAAGAATTTTAGCTCTAGTTTTAAAATTTAAATCTAAGTGGTTCTAGTTTTAATTTCGATTTGCAAATATAAAGCTTGGAATTTAAATCTACGTTTGGTTTTTTAAAAAAAATTGAATTTGGGTTCTATTTTTAAAAATAAAAACCAATTTTAGTCTGATTACAACGAACTTAGACCAAATCTAACAGTCAATTAACAATTAAACCAATTCTAATCCATTTTTCCTAAAAAACACCATTTCAATCTTTTTTTTTTAAAATTGAATTTTGGTTTTAGTTTTGGGTTTAGAAATGAAGATCTCGATTCTTGTTCAATTCCAACTATTAAAAAAACTAAGAACCTATTTTCAATTCCAATTTGGTTCCAAAAATAAACCTAATTTCGTTTTAATTTTCACTTGGAAATAGAATGGGCAAATCTAACCTACTGAATGAAGTACACAATTAACATGGGTTCTTGCACCTACTCCTTAAACTCCTTAAAAGTGAAAAAGGATTTTAATATAATTTCCCTTTGCCCAATATGTGTAATATACCAATTTTGTTTTAGGAAAATATTTATGTAGGGTACAAAGCCCAAGGGGGCGGGCTTTATGGGAATAAAGGTCTATGAGGCCATGTGTTAAAGGTAGAAATCCCTAGACTAAATAGTATCATGATGCATCTTAGTAATTAATTGGTTACTAGTGGTAGATTTACTATCCTTTTCCCAAGGGGTGAAACTAATGAGATTAGTTAGTTCATGTAGAAGAATGGTTGGTTGTAATTCCACCCAATCACTTAGGGGATTTTAAAAAAATATTATGATAAGAACCTATTTTTGGGAATAATGTGGACCTTGTGTGGTTTTGGGAGAAAAAATATCAAAAGGGGGAGAAGAAGAGAAATTGAAAACATTATCCTATTATATTCTAGTTGGAAGTTTATGTTAAGAGATGATTGTAAAGTGGAGAAGAGTTGTGCAACCTCAAGGAGAGGAGGAGATCAATATAAAATCATGTTGTATTTGGATTATTGTAATGGAAAATGGTTGAAAAAAGTACCATCTTATTATGTCGGTGCTCCTTTTACTTATAAATTGCTAGATAGAAAAATAAATTAGCACATGGGCTAGTCCTCCATATATCTTATAGGGTAGACTTTTGTTTCTTCTACAAGAGAAGTGGAGGTGTAATCTATGTTGTTGTCTTTGCATTAATAAGCATCCTACTATTGCAAAACGATTGTTATTAATAAAGAACAATAGGAATGTGGTAAGCTTGGAGTTTGAAATTACATAATTAAAAAAAAAACTATAGATGGTAGGCAACAACCATAAAGGGTTTGTAGGGGGTTATAGATGGTAGGAAACATCTAGATAGGATAGAGTGGTGCATATGGTAGGAGACAATTGTAGAAGGTTTATAGATGTTGTAAACAAGAAACAATATAAGCTAGAGGCCTACATACCCCCCTAGACTAGAATATCTATGCTTGAAGGTACTCTAGAGGTTCTAGAAGGTAACTACCTTTTAATCTTCTCTTCATTTATTCTTGAACTTATGATGAACAACTCTACCGCAAGTTTCATTAACTAAGGTACTAATAGTTTTAGACGGTAGGACTATTATTTGGAAATAATTAGTTTTTTTCTATTGTTTCATTACCTTCTACATGAACTACTTCTTACTATTATCTAAATAGTTGTAGTAAAATTAGTAAGTGATAATACCTCCTTTAGAAGGTAGAAATAACTTGCACTTGATTTCCCCACCATTGCCTTCATGAGGACAATGATGTTTGGGAACCATGTTTTCACCCTTCTACAATAGGGATCCATATTTGGTTTCACCTTGGTACAAACTTTCTAAAGAGTAGGTCCTATATTTAGGTAAATAGGTAGAAAAATAGATGATTACCTACTAAGTAAACAAATGTTTATACATGTAATGTAAGTAAGGGCTGATTTTCATTGCCTACAATGACTGTTAGGTAGTAGGGTAAATAGGCTGGTGTATGTACATTTAAAAGCACTTAAAGGTCCCTGAATTTGTTAAGGGCTTATTTGTTTATGGTGTCCAAAAAGAAATTGAAAATTTCTTCTAGGCACATCTTATGCACTTCATATTGCAACAATGGTTCACAAATTAGGGAATTATGCCCCCCCAAATTTGGGGGGGGGGGGGGGGGGGGGGGTGGGGAGGAAACCAAAAACAAGAATCTCAAAACACATTGTTGCTTATAACCAAATAGTGAAAAATTGTTGGTTGGTTTCCACCTACCCCATCATCAAGATGAATTGAAAAAAGCTGCATATACTTCATGGATAAAACATTCATTCTCGTGTGTGTGACCAAGATTTTTTTAAAAATAATGTTATAAAATCGATGGTTATGGGTGTTTGAATGTTCCATAACCTTGAGAATACACATGGGGTAGTTAGAAGTTTGTGGGTGCAAACCTTGTTGTATTTTATTCCAATCCTTTTGCTCCCCTTGGTTTTGTTTATAAAAAAAAATTCAAGCATTTTCCTTTCTTTCTCCAAAGGTGATTGCAATGGTCATTGAAGGTTGTGATTCTTGAAAATTCCTCTCTTAGGGTTATTGATGCACTTTTTGTGTTGATGGTCCTCCTTTTGGTCAATCATGATTGTGATGTTCATGAACCTTTTTCTTGGTGTTGTTGATGCACATACTATGTTGATCATCTTCTTTCTAGTCAATGGTGATTGTGATGTTCATAAGTTTTTTTCTTAGTGTTGTAGATGCATTTCTTGTGTTGATGGTTCTTTTTTTAGTCGGTCGTGATCATGATGTTCATGAGCTCTTCTCTTGATGTTGTTGATGCACTTCATGTGTTGATGGTCCTCTTCTTGCTTGATCATGATCATGATGCTCATGAGCTATTCTCTTGGTGCTATTGATGCACTACTTATGTTGATTGTCCTCTTCATGGTTAATGGTGATTGTAATGCTCATGAATTCTTCTCTTGGTTTTATTCATGGACTTCATGTGTTGATATTTTTTTTCTTGGTTCGTGGTGATCATGATGTTCATGAATTTTTCTCTTGGTATTGTTGATGCACTTCTTATGTTGATGGTCCTTTTTTTGGTTGGTCATGATCATAATGATTGAGAGCTTTTCTCTTAGTGTTATTGGTGTAGTTGGTTCATCATTTGATGTTTTCTTTACCCCTTTTTGACCCCTAATGTACATTTAACTAGTTGTTAGAAAAGTGCAACTTTGTTGCAACATGCCCACATGTTTGCATTTACTTGTTTTCTAGCTTCATTAAATTTTTGTTGAATTGCTAGTATTGTGTAATTGACATTTATAGTCATGTATTTAGAATATGGGTTTGTTCGCAAGCTTGCTTGAACATTATAGTGAAAGAGTTCACTTGCTTCCTTTACTACTATTACAAACCAAGTTAATGCAAACAATTTCCTAGTTAGTTTCTTTGTTATTATCTATCACCTTGCCTCAACCACAACATCCATTGATTTCCTAACACATTTTCCCTCCTTTTCCTTTTGTTTCCTTTTTTTGGTTTGTTTTCTTGTTGCCTTGTCCATGACTTTAATTTCTTTTGTATAATAATTAAATATTTACTGAATGTCACAATGTGTGATTGCAAATAATCTATTAATTGCTCTTCACATAATATTTTTCTTGTAAGCAAATGGGGCAATGAAAAATGGAACTATGGAAGTTCATTACCTCCTAGGTGAGGTTTGTTGGGATTTCGACTTGTAGATTATAACTTGGATCATTAGATTGATTACATGTTTTTCTTTAGTGTTATTTGTCACAATAGGCTTGTGAGGCATTTCCACATAATACTAATGTTCAGGCTTCTTCTAGTAATAATCATTGGTTGTTTTTATAGTTATTATTATTATGTTGAGTAACTTTACAACTATAGATTCTTCTTTTTATTAATTATGATTAGCTTGGTCTTTTGATATGTAATGATCATCACCTTCCCCATGATTTGAATTCATTGTTGTGTAAATGCTTGTTGGCTTTGGTTTTTCATCCATAGCTTTAAGGTTGAAAGGCCATATTCATCTAACCTAAACCTTGCCTTGATGATTTTTTTAGTTAGTGATTGATTTAAGGCTTTATCCACTCATCTAGCAAGAGTAATATTGTCAAGTTCATTGAATTTACTCGTAGCCATGATTGCATTTCTTTCTTTCTTAAATGCAATTTTGAATGGTTTGAAACAAGAGACATTTAAGGGTTGGAATGCATGTGAGGTATGAAAAGGTAGGGCAACCATGTTTAGCCCGAATTCTTGCACTTATTCTATGGCTTTTAATGTTATGTGTGAACCATGCCCAACCAAAATCAATAAATGACAATTGGATTGTGACACATAGAACAAACCTATTGAAAAACAATAGGAATTCATTGAATAGGGATCTTGTCATCCATGCCTCGATTTACATTGCCATACATGTGCATAACTTGCAAAACTTGATGTAATTGTCTTTCAACCTTTCTTTTTAAAAAATGTAAAAGTTTAGTAGAATTTACCACATAGTTTATAATTAACCATTGTCAAGATTTGGGGATGTTGTTGTAAACCATGGGTGAACTTTTTTTGGCCATGACCTTAATTTTAAATTACTTGTTGCTTGAATTCCAATTTTGTTTGAATTCCAAATGTGATTTGGTTCATAGTTGTGTAGGTTGTATAATGTTCATAAGTTGTTGTAAAAGGAGCTACATGAAGTTGCACTCATCTTTTATGTTTTAAAGACCTCCAATCCTTCGACAATCCTAATGTTTAATTCTAAATGCTTGCATTTGAACCAATACCATCAAAAGTTCCATGGTACTCCATGTTTAAATGGTGTTGGTCTTGTTTGGGTGAACTTTGTTATTTTCATCTTCAGTTATAGTAATGTTATTGAAACTCACATTCTTGCATTGCTAGGATTTATTATTTTAATTTTTGCATCATCTTTCAAATCTAGATTTTGCAAATTTGCCTTTTTAAAAATTTGTTCTACTTGTTTTGCTTTGATAACTAGGATTTTATTTGTGTGTTTCAAATCTACCCCTATTCTCACATATCCTTTTCCTTGTGATACTTGCTCTACTTTCATAATTGCAAGCCCATCATAAATCTAAAGGTTTGTTCCCACTTTCCTAGATCCCTCTCCTTGTTCTTGTTTTATTTTCATAGTTAAAATTTGAATTAATTTATGCAACTTGGCCTCCTCCTTCACAAATTTTTTTCCTTGTTCTACTTTGACACTTGGAACTTGGTGTTTTACTTAATTTTTCAAATGTATTATAGTAGGAATGACAAGCTTTATGAAAGATTCTAGTCCATCTTCTAGACTCTTTGGTAAGGAGGACAAACTTAGATAATTGAAATGCTTGGGAAGAGAGGTGGAAGTGAAAGGTGGGGCTTGGTTGATGTTTATTAAAGGGTTTTTGTTGTTTTGGAGGGAAATGCAAAGTTTAAAAATGTGTAAGGCATAGTCAAAATGTGCTTATTTAGATCCCTCATTTGCTAATCACAAACTTGGCCCCTCCATGTATTTATGCCTTTACAACATTTAAAAAATGTGTTCAAGGTTAAATGTTAGTTAAATATTGATAAATTATTGACCTAATGTTGGTATGGCATTGTAACACAATGTTTGATCATCACAATGTGTTACAATGTAATCACAACATCCTATCAATAATTATATCAACATTTAGTTAGTACTTAATCTTGAACACATTGTTAAAATGTTGTAAAAACACTAAACCTTGTAGGGGACAAGTTTGTGATTAGTACTATTGATCTATGAAATCCAAAAAACATATTGTGTTGAGGATTAATTATTTGAAAGCTTAATAATTTATAGGCATATTTTTTCATTGGAATTAGTCAAATTTTTGCACATTAACTCATTATTGCATGCTTTCTTAAATGTGTTGTTGTTTTAGGATTTTTCTAAAGGTTTGCCCAAATGTGTAATTTTATATGTGTAATGACTTTTCTTTATGAAATTAGTCCAAAAAAACCCATAATTGAATGATTCCTTTGTTTTCTTCCCATTAATTTTTAAAAAATACAAATAAAAACCTCTATAACAAACCTATTTCCACTCCTTTTGGTCAAGTATTTACTCTTAAATTGGGCAACAAATATGTTAGGCCCACCTAGTGAATTCTCAATGTTTTAAGGTATTTAATTGAAATCGGCACAAACTTGAGCACCTTAAGTTTGCTCATTGTTATTAACAAATAGTCACTTCAAAACATGGGAAAAATGGTTAAACAAATAGCCTACCAATTTCTCTTAGGCAAAATAAATAACTTGCAATGAATATATCTACAACATCTCGAAAGCTAGTAGACAAAACAAGTAGAAAAACAATTTCAACTCAACTTACAAAACAAAACTTGGGTGAAAACCAAACTCATTTTCATTCCAAGAGCTTAAGAGTGAAAAAAAATTTACACTATAGTTGTGTCAAAAAACAAAGTCCGTTCGACCTTCCCCATGGGAAGTCTTCAAGGCTATTAAAAAATAGTGGGGTCCTAAAAAAAATGAAAATCCTTAAAAACCTTCCTAAATTCCCAATTACCCAATCTTATCCTACATTTAGAATTTGAAAATGTAGTAAAAATTTACAACTAATTTTTCATTTCAATAAATAAAGATTAATCAAAATTGGTTGAATAGGAATTTTTGATTTTATTATAAAATCGGTAATAACATGATTTGGTTCCAAAACAACAAACACAAAAAAACTACCTTAAAAAACTTTCTAGCCTTAACAAAATATGTTGTAACTAAACGTTCATTTGGCCAAATGGTTGAATTTTTTGCAAAATTGGACCTAAAACATGTTATAACCAATTGTTGCCATTGCATTTGGTCAAAGAATATTTTAAAAAATGATCACCAAATTTCCCTATGATCAAACATTGTCTTCACCTTCACCTTGAATCTTTTTCTACCGATGGGTGAAAAACACCCTATAATCTAATATCTAGAGCTTTAGCCTTCGAAATTTTGTGACACCACCCTTCAATTTTGTGTAATAGATTATAACAAGTCACACCCCATGACCAAACATAACACATGCAATGGTAGAACGAATGTTTTTCCTAATGCTCCACCCACACTTATAACTAAACACGAAACCCTTGTTTCCAATTGGATCTTATCATTATTCTGAACACTATATTATTATTAGACCATTTGTTTGATCATAGGTCACTTTTTGAATGATGAGCAGGACATGGGCATAATTTCAAGGGATGTTCCTTTGTACACAATGAGCATTCGATTATAGGGAGATGTTTGGTTATGGGCATGCTTTACCTTGGTAGTGCATTTTTTTTGGTTTGTTTGTTTGTGATCATTTATACAAGTGATGAAACCCTAACAAAACTACAAACACCTGTCCCAAAGGGAAAAAGGAAGTACAAAAAGAGAGGACCAATGTCCCACCAAGAGATAGCATCCAAAGGTGCAAACACAAGAGACCCACAAAAGAAAGCAATGGGGGGATTCACCAAAGGCGATCAAAATAGCAACCTAGGACTTTAAAAACATTGTGATGCATATCTGACATGGAGATGGGAAGGAGACTTGAAAAAGCACCAAACCTAGAAGAGCTCTTCCTCCCTTGCAACCATAGTTTGTTTCACTATTGTAGTGGCCTAAACTCTCTATAGCACCATCAACACTGTCAAAAATACAAGAGCTCTTCCCAAGGGACTACTTGGACTTTGGCCCCCCTCCTCATAGTCTTTTGTCATTTTTAATTTTGTGATGTAGTTGAAGTGGCAATCATTCATACGGCAATTTAGCTAGCCAAATTTGGCTATATAACAAATACCCAAAAAAAAAATAAATCTTAAGCATCCTTCTATATTTTTGGCTACATATTGAAACTGAACATGGAAACTAGCAATTAATTTATTTTTCTTTAGAATGTTGTTTTGAAATGTGGCCATCAAAAACCCCCCAAAACACTAATTTTTCAACACTTTGCAACAAAAATTAAGAAAAACCTTGATTGCTACCTACTATAAAACATGCAACACTCTCGACCACATGCATCAGATATAAGTTGGGTGTGCCTTGGCTCCACCTTGCATGGGCCCTTCTTACGGTAATGCCCATGGCCTTGAGTGTTAACCCTACTCATAAGGTGCATCAAGAGTAAGGAGTGGAAGGTTCATATTACGTGAGGGTTTAGGCTTGCTCCTGAGGGCCTACCCTAACTTTTAAGGGTAGTAACCTAGAGGACGGTAGGCCCGAGCCCATAGGTGCCCAAATTAAGGGACACCTGTGAGACCTAGCCTTCCCCCTAGTAAAGTACAACAATGGGAAAGAGGTTTTGTTTGACTTGTAAAAGATTTGCATGTGAATGGCAAAAGGGTCCCTTCAATTGTCAAAAGCATCTTGTATGTGAGGAGGAAGGAGGCCCTTAAAATACGAAGAAGACAAACCCGAGGGGTGGGCCAAGAGTGCTTTCCGGCAAGATTTTGGGCTTAACCCTTGACGTGACCTTACTTAGATGGGTAAAAGTAAGGTACCTTACATTGAGGGTTAAGGCGATCTCGGGAAAGATTTCCGGAATAAGCCTCGATGGTCACCTTACTTAGAGCGATAAAAGTAAGGTACCTTACATTGAGGGTTAAGTTGGTCTTGGGAAAGATTTCCGGAATAACCCTTGATGGTCGTCACCTTACTTAGAGGGGTAAAAGTAAGGTACCTTACATTGAGGGTTAAGTTGATCTCAGGAAAGATTTCCGGAATAAGCCTTGATGGTCACTTTACTTAGAGGGGAGAGTAAGGTCGCACAACAAGGGTTACATTTGTTCTCGGGTTTGAGAACTTGGATTACCACCCTCATTGCCATCCCTTCAAACAACTTAAAATTATATAGTACATGAAAAAAATTGGCACTAATTATATTATTATTTATATTATTTATTTTACCCCTAATTAAAAATTTTAAAAAATAAAAATAAATTAAAAAAGAAAAATCCACCCCAAGGACCTTAGGAGAACCATTGCCCCCTTGCAAGCACAAATTAGGTACACATGACGAGTAAGTAGTACCTCGGGAGTATTTGGTATATTGATGCTATGTTTTGTCATCTCCTTTACGTGTGACCGACTTTTTTTTTTCTCAATTGGGCCCTACTTAACCCCCCACTCCCCAATCCAATGTTGGTGTGTGGTGGAGTCACTAATAGTTTTTTTTTTTTTTTTTTTTTTTTTTTTTTGTTTTTTTTGTTGAGTACCCCCCCTTCCAAATCCAACAATAACAACAAAGGTAAGTAGAGCACCAAGCCGAGATGCAATTTGGGTGGTTGCCTTGAGTTGAAAATTTGGTACTAGGTAACACTTTTGATCACCACCAAGGATTCACCACAAAAAAGGGGCTATGCTCTTTACCGGAACCTTGACTATTGAAGATATGATGCCCATCATTATTTTATCAACTTGGGGTGTGTTGTCGAGATTGAATAAAGTTTATTCAATCTCGGTTTATTTTCACTCGTGTGGTCTGTGCCCGTTGGCCCAAGTGTTACCACGTCCTCCTCAACAACTGATTTTTCCTTCCAAAACCTGGTTTTTTTGGGGAATTTATTTGAATTTTTAGCAGCAGAAATCATTTTTAAAAATCAATATCTCCCACATTTTGAATCCAAATTTTACCAAATAAACTCCATTAAATCCTGCTCATCAAGATCTTCCCAAAAACTCCATCCAAAGTCACATTCCAATTCCTCCAAAAATTTTCAGCTACAATTTAATTTAATTCAATTCTCAGTGAAGAAATCATTCAATATTCAAGAACTTTTGCACAGCAAGTCCAAACATATCATGGAACCAAGCCCATGCACCCCCTCCTCCTCCTCCTCCTCCTCCTCAAGAGCTTTCCAAAAACACCAAGAACACAATCTCAAGGATCCCCCTTCGATGGATCTCATACCTACAAAACAAAACAAACTACCTTCCTTCATAGATAGATTTTTTTCCCCTTTTAATCCATGTACTATCAAGGATTTGGGTGGTTCACATTCAATGACTTGATTCGTTGAATTTTGCTTGCTTCAAAGTTCACTATTGGTTCTTTTTATGGGATCTATCCACTTCAATCATGCATCTTTGTATGTATATATATATATATATACATCTTTGAATTTTTTTTCAATCCAAGAAAGAATCCAAAATAGGTTCAATGTTACTCCTAACCTTATATAGTTAAGCGAACTAAACTAATGACCTTATTAACCCACGGTTAAGCCAAATTCTCTAGTGTGAGGATCTTATATTTGGGATTGGGAGAAGGTGCAAATGACGGACTATGTCTTATTCAACCATTGGGTAGGCACATTGTGTGCAACAAACCTTTCTATCCACACCCACCCACCAACTCACTCACCCACCCACCCACATCCTTGCATGTGTGTGCATGGCTTTGATATATGCAAAGGAGCAATGACAACTTAGTACACAAATTACAAAGAGCTCAAGCTGATGTGTATATATGTTACCGCACATGCGTATAGTTAGTCACCACGTTCTCCATCTCTCCACTATTGGACCACACCCCAATTGAACATAGGGTTTTGTGTCATATGCAACACATCTCGGAATTAGGTTAAGCAAGTTGTTGCTAAAAACACGTTTTGAAAGACATGGTATTAAAGGATTAAAATTTAATAAATTGTCATATGGTTAATAAATCTTGTGAGCTTCAAATGGAGGTTGCATACCTATTTGAGGGAAAATAATTACCCACAAAATTTGAGCATTTATTTTCATGGATATTAATGAGATAATTCATTTTTTGAATGTATCGTCTTCTATATATCTATCCTATCATTTTATTTTTTTTGTTCAAAAATGTGTGCAAGATAAAGATCATGTTTTCTCTTGTGTTATTCATTACAAAATTGAAACCCAAAGTTTTGAAAACCTATTTTTGCAAAACAATTCTTTTCCCTTCACATTACTTAACCAAAAATGAACATTATATGAAATCAAGACATTAATTAGTTTGCACCTCCTCTTTTAACATTGGGGACATGTTTTGTGTAAGGGAAATGACATGAACTAAATATTCACATGTCTTTGAGACATCCCAATGGCCCTTATGAACCCTTAGGATGTTATGAATGAATTCACAAAATTAGGTGAATTGGAAATGAATGTGATAAGGGTACATCCAAAAGGGCAATAGGTTTAAATCTAGTTGGCCTTTATTTTTTTCTGGCTAAATTTAGTGCATTGGATATTACTATTTTTGAAAATGGCTAAATAAATGTGTTTTTTTGGATGCTCTAATCACCAAATTTGTACAGATTTTTTTTTGAAAATATCACCACATTTCTCTATGGGGTTCTTGCATGTAGCCAAGAATGTGGAGGGGATCTTAAACATTTTTGAACTTTCATATCCTTTTTATAGCCAAATTTGGCTAAACTATATTACGGATGATCACGAGTTCAACTACATCACAAATATGAAAAAGAATTTAACCTTGAGTCTAAGTGTGGGGGATAATAGGCACATTTTTTTTTTTTTGAAAACTATCATTTTGCATTTTACATATCAACCACTATTCCTTTGTAACTTATTCTAACAAAAGGAAAATGATTTCTTTCATTTTCCTAACATTTTGAAAATATGACAAGTGAGACAAAATGGGAAATTTCATTAATTAATTAATTAAAATAAATAATTTTTTTGGGTAAAATCCTCCAATTGGGGTTGTACAACATTGTGGCATCCATATCAAGAGACAACCATATCATATTCCATTCATTCCAAGGGGTCCCCCTAAATTTGGAGGATTGGAACACTTAAAAAGAACACCAACCCTCAATTTTTACTCTATTTATACACCTTACTTGTTTGTGTATGCATTAGCTCGTTTAAAAAAAAATAAAAAAATCTCTTTCTTTGTTGTTTTATATGCCTTTTAATGCAAAACACTCCTTTTCATCCAACACATTTCCATTTATGAAATGGACACTTGTCAAATTGCACACTTATTAATTCCAAATTCCAAAAAAAATTACATCGAGGTCTCTAAAATTAAAAATAAAATTATAACTAACTAACTACATAAATAAATAAATAAATATATATATATATATAGAAATCTATAATCTAGAGAGAACTTCAAAAGAGCTTTAGACTTGAGAGGCCTTAAATCCCCAAGGCCCTTAACTAGGGTCTAAAGATTAAGGATTTGAGAGTGGTAGCCTAAGTCCCTTTGCCTTCAATCTTAGCTAGCAAGGGACTCTAGAATAAATTTGTAAAGAATTCCACTCCACCAACATTTAACTCCATTTATAGGAGCTCCAGTTATTATTATTATTATTATTTTTTTTTTTTTTCAAATTTTCATTTTGCTGAAGTGGTGATCATCCATAAGACAATTTAGCCAGATTTGGCAATAAAAAATCATGAAAGTTATAAATAAATAAAAAATCTGGCATCCTTCTCTATTTTTGGCTACTTGATGGAATTTAGGATAAAATTTGGTGATTCTTAAAAAATAATTAGAATTTTTTCGAAATAATTTGGCAACTTAGAAAACCTTAAAAACACTAATGTTTTGCCCGTCGGGGAGAAAGAAATTGCTATTTGGCGAGGTTTCACCCAAAAAAATGCTGATTTATTCGAACCAATATTCAATATTAGTATTCGTGTTTTATATTATATGCTTTACAAATTTCCACTCCAAAATATTTTTCTTGACTTTTTAAAAATATAAAAAATATAATTATTTATGTAACAGAAATATAGTAAAAATGCTGTAATTTTTTGGGGGTGTAAAGCATGCAGTGTTTTTTTTTTCTTTTCAATTCTGTGATGTTGCTCAAGTGCTGATGGTTGATAAATATATTTAGCCAAATTTGGCGATATGGAAGTAAAAAAAAACCTTAAGCACCCTTGCATGCTGTAAGCAATTTTGACGAATTTTGCCCAAAAACAATTGGATTTTTTTTTGGCGAATTTATTTTCCAAAAAAGGGGGAAATTACGACAGAATATTCTTTCTTCAAAATATTTTTCTCAAAAGGGTGAGAATTCGCCACAAAAAGAATTAAAAAATCAACTGGTGTAAGGACTCAAGAGCGGCCCCCCTACGCGCGCGCCTGCAAATAGAGGCCGGTTTGTAGGGCCGCTGCCCCGGGGGGCATTTTCTCCTCTCCTCGTCGTCGTCGCGGCTGTTGCTGTTGCAGCATTGCTTGTGGCGGTGGTGCGTGGAGAGTGCGGTGTCCGTGTGACTGTCTTTTTGTGGCTTATGTTTGCAATCTCGTCTGCCGTGCGCCATCGATCACGCATTTCTCGTTGCTGCTGCTGCGGTTGTCGTCAAGTCTCCAATTAGCGACACGGAAGACGCAAGCCAAACGTATCACTTTCCACGAACGATCGATCTGAAAAACGAGAATTCTGCTGCTGCTGCGCTCAGAAATGAAGAAGCTGTTGCAAGTAAGTAAGTTTGTTTGCTTGTTGAAAAAAACAAAAAACACTTTCCCCCGCCATCATCTCATCATCATCTTCTTTCTTTTCCTTCTCTTCATCTTCTATATTTTCTCATCACATGACTATTGTTTACCGTAATGTTGCCACTCGTTTTCTTCTTTTTCTTCTTCCTTATTATGTATTGATTGTGTTGCTGCGTTGCAGTCTCTAAGGTTTTGACAATTTGAGTTTGTTGAAACAAAATTCTTCCCTGTCACCAATCCTCATCATCATATTCTTCTTCTTTTTCTTCATCTTCTATTTTTTTCTCAGCACATAAATATTCTTTACCGTAATGTTGCTCTTGTTTTCTTCTTTTCCTTCTTCCTTATTACTATGTGTTGATTGTGTTTCTGCGTTGCGCTCTCTAAGGTTTTTGTGACGACTTGAGGTTGTTGCAAAAAAAATCATATTCTTCTTCTTCTTCTTCTTCTTCTTCTTCGTCTTCTGCTTTTTCTCATCACATTACTATTTCCTAACGGCAATGTCACTCCTCTTGTTTTCTTCTTCCTTATGCTTTGATTTTGTTTCTGCGTTGCGCTCTCTAAGGTTGTGACTTGTGACGACTTGTTGTCTTCATGTAAGTGGGTTTGTTGAAAAAAAATTCCCCCGCCATCTTTTTCTTCTTCATCTTCTGTTTTTTCTCATCGCATTACGATTCCTAACGGCAATGTTGTTCTTGTTTTCTTTTTTTTCTTTCTTCATTCTGTTGTGATTGTGTTTCAGCAGGATTTCAAGCCTGGGGATCTGAAGTGCTCCTCCTCTGCCATTCAGATTTGCAAGGCCACATGAGCAACTTGAGAATTACTGCCTGCTGAAGTTTTTGGTCAGGAGGAGGCGGAGGAGAACCAAGGGATTTCGCCTTGCAGTTGAATGCTAATGAGGACTTCACAGTAAGAGGAGATGCTTGTGTATGCTCTACTCTTCCTCTTTCTTTTGTCCATTCCTGTTCTAAAATGTATTCCAAAGTCCTTTAAAAGGAACTCAGAGTTGAGCAGTGCTCATGCATTCCCTTTTGACTCATTGCTGACAGAATGTCTCTTCTATGTGACATTGTGATGTCTTTCTTTGAGCTACATATGTGGTGGGAGGTTGTGTTCATTACAGAGCCAGAATTCTCACAAATACAACCTGTACTTGGGGAGGGAAAGCCAAAAAGCCCCTTGATGCTTTCTCTGAAATGAAATGTGCTTGATTCTTCTTTAGACAACTAAATTTTGTTCAGGATGTTTGCTCTGACAGGTGATGCCCATGCATGCTTGAGGAAGCCTGTATTTCTTTTTTCTGGGATCATGGGAGGTTTTCGCTAATGGTTTTACATTGGCTCTTCTTTCTCAACACATTCCCACCCGTGCAGTCTTCTTCACAGGGAGGGGAAAGAAGCAGATTGATTGATACCTCGTCAGCTCAAGCTTTCTGTTGGTCACTCAAGAGTTTGGGGGGACAGGGATTTTTTTTTGGTGGGTCACAACACTGACCTGGAAGAACTGTGCAAGTACTGTTGACCATCCAAACTCATTGTATTGGCTCATGTGTCCTGGATTCAACTTTTTAAGTCAGAGTTCTCTTGCAAGTTGTGCTCCATAACATCCACAAAGAGGGAGCCTGCAAGAGAGGAGTGTATATGAGAGCATCAGGTGAAACATTTAAGATCAGGGTGCTGTAGAGAAAAGACAAAAGTAGGAAAAGTGACAAAAAACCTGGCCAGAAATTTCATAGGATGAGGTTATCTGAACATTATTGGAACTAGCAGATTTGTGTGTCCTAATTGCTTGGCAACTCCAGAGATACACCACCCATCATTTCACGATGACTTCTGCAACCTTATTCATCATTACTGGAGGTTTTTAGTTCACATCGAATTGCACATGAGTTGGTCTGCATTTGGATTTACATGTTACAATAATACTGAGACATATTTGCAGGTTTGCAGACAATACAAGGAATATGGTGCTCTGGGTGTTTGGATATGGCTCTCTTGTGTGGAAAGCAGGCTTTGAGTATGATGAGAGAATAATAGGCTATGTCAAGGGTTATCGACGTGTCTTCTACCAAGGTAATACTTTCTGACCTCTTGGTTCTGGGCAAAAGAAATTTGGTTTATTACCAGGTGGCACTTGCACAGAAATCATAGAGCAGTTTATTTGCAAAGAACCTATATTTACATGCATTCCTGTTGAGTGCGCAGAGCTTGATTTGCACAAACTGTAAAGCTTCAAGAATCGTGAAATTGCATATTCCAGGTAGCACAATAGCTTTAGTGCTTAGGTATTCCAGTCACAGAGGACCAATTGTATTTTCAAAAATCATGAAGAATAGAGAAGTTGATCCAAAGCCATCATTACTTTTCAAGGTTGGAGTAGTACTACTGCTGACATGAAAGATTAGTCAGAACTAGTTCAGGAATTCAAGCGGAAATTCTCATGGGGTCTGTGCAGAAGTCTAGTTTGTCTGTGTGTTGATATGGACCTGGATCTGTCCTTTTGCAAGAGCTTGGAAATAAGTCAGTCTTGTCTCTCAAATTAGAAGTCTAGATGATGGCCATCTGAGTTTAGTTTGAGTTTGCCAAGGCCTTCACCAATGTGAAGTGAACAAAGTGCGGTGCAGGTCATTTGTGTGAAGGCCTGAACTGTAGTTGATGTTGCAAGAGACCCTGGAACTCCACCAGCTTGTACTGTTCCAATTTGTGGCTTATCCTTGATTATGGTACAGATGCCTTTCCACTAGATGGCTTGAAGAAGCAGGATACACTAAGTGGCCATGATCACGCCTTGGTACTACAATGTTTCCTAGCCTAGGTGAAGGCACAACACCTGCAAGATGTTTGCAGCTGTCACAGACTCACATGTGCATCTTGTATTATGGGGCATGCACAGCTAGCACAGATCATCGAGGGACAAAGGAGTACCCAGGGCGGACTGTCACTCTTGAGCCAAAGGAAGGAGTAATCACAGTAAGTTCTAAGTGCATTCATCAGCCCCTCAAGTTTTTAGAGTGTTGATACATGAACCTTTGTTCAAAAGGGAAATTCTAACCTCCACTGGCAGTACTGTTACAGGGGTTCTGCTGTCAATCATGTGCATAGAAAGATCTCATCTGAAGTCAATTGTGGGTTCTATTTTGCTCTGGAGCATACTGCCAATTATCTACCTTCAGCAGTAGCATTGATCAATTAACAGACATCACTGACAGATGTTTTGCTGAGCTGCTGGATGACAGTGGGGTGTTGCATATCGCATATCTGGACATGATGAGGAGAGTCTAGTTTTGTCTGTAAGACCCAACTTCTCTTGTTCTTGACTTCATTCTCCTTCACTGTGGAGGTCTTTAATTAATCTTTGAGAATGTAAATTCTGCTTCTTTCATCATCTTTTGTCACTTCTGTTGGGCATGTAGGGGCCTTCCAATCTGCAAAAAGTCAACTCTTGTAGTTATTCTAATGCTTCTTGTGTGCTGCTTGGTACAGTATCTGGATCTCAGGGAGAGGGAATACGATGTAAGAGCATATCTTGACTTCTTCACAGTAAGTAGGGAACCACCCCTCCCTCTCATTGGCTAATGTGTGGGAACAGAAGTCCATAGAATGTACTGGAATGCAGCAGACACTCTTTGTTTCCAGATGACCAGCATTGCTATACGTCTGCTGGAAACTGTCCTTTGGATCTGAGCAGAATGTGTTGTGGCATTCTGGGGTTGGTAGCAACCACCTCTAAAGTGGGCTGCAGTATAGATTCAGCTTCTGTGGCATCTTTCTTTTCAATCACCATATGACTATTGATGGTGTTGTTTTACAAAAATATTGCATGGTCTCTCAATGGTTATCTCATTTTGTTTGGGGAATCCATTCTAATGACATCCTTGACCTTTTCTGACACAGGTGGAGAGTTCAGTTACACCAGCAATAAAAAATGTTCTTGTGTGAGTTTCATTACACCATGGACTTAGTCAGTGCCCAATCTGGTCTAGTGTAATGCACCTTTTTAGTGTGGAGTTTAGAACTAGAGTCTGCAGCAAAGCCCCTTTGAAAGTGACCCCAGCAAGTGTTAGAATGTGTGTGAATGATGGGAAGAGATCACTCTGAAGAAGATTATAAAGAAGGTCATCAGATCTGTTAAATTGTTAGGAATCTGACAGTTCCTAGATGATAGCATGTAATAATGCATCTACATAATTCACTAAAACAGTTTTGTTTTCTAGGTCACATTGCAGTTTGACCCCAATGTGACAACTACATTCTGGACTCCTATCTTTTCACTGGAACCCATAGACCCCTTCAAATGTCACTTTTGGAGCTGTCAGTTGCTGTACGGTGACCCCAGGAAATGTTACTGCAGCAATTTTCTCAGTTTCCATATGTTAAAAGGTCAAATAGTTCTACATGTTAGAAAGATCCCATACTCCCTACTGTTGATGTATTGAGGAATCACTGTCCTGTGGAATGTGTGAAAATGTCTTTTGGCTGATTAATTGCTTGGAGCTGAGTCAATGTAAAATTTTCCTGCAGGTATATTGGATCACAAAACAGAATGAAGAACAGGTTTTATCTGGGACCTGCACCTTTGGAGGACATGGCAAGGTAAAAACTGCTTCCTTTATTTGCAGATGAAGGATATGTGCTTTTTCTCTGAGTAGCCAAGGGACCAAACTCTTAAAAGTGCCCTTTGCATAGGCAGTTTTCTGTAGATGGCTTTGTTTCTTTCTTTTTTGTCTGCAAAGATTCAGTTAATCAAGAGCTACCTGTCCAAAACTTGAGTCCTCCATGTGTACCATCTCATCTCTACAGATGATTGATATTATGCACTCACTATTATTTGTGTGGTTTGCTGCAGCCAAATTGCCAAGGCAGTAGGTCCTGCTGGCCCAAATTATGAGTACCTCTTTCGGCTAGAAGAGGCTCTTGGTGAAATTGGTAAAGTTTTGTCCTGACCACTGGTTAGGTCTATTTTCTTTCGCAATTTGTCTCATGAGATGTAAGTTTGTGTCAAGCTTCCCAGTGAGTTTTTGGTAAATCGAACAAGGGGCAAGGATGTCCTGAGCGTAGAAGGTAAGTCCCACATTCTGATTTCTAGATCATCAGGCCATTCCAGTAATGTAATGGGATTGGTCCATTGATTTTGATCCAGGTTGTGTGGATGATGAACTGAGTGAGCTTGCAAAAGAAGTACGCAAAATTCTGGAGGGCCAAAATGGGCATTCATACATATTCAAACACCTGGAAAATGGGGTCTGTAATGGAGTCTGTAACGGATCATGAGTTTCAGCCCAGCTATTTCCCCAAAATATTTCTGGATCCAAGCATTGCAGTGTGCACATTATCTGCGAATTGAATAATCCCGTTAGATTTCATATGTACCTATGTTTACTAAATAACCAGCAAAATGATGCAGCAATTCTATTCAATTCTCTTGGATTTAGAATTCCCTGCACACTTAGACTTCCAGTAATTGTTGAAATCATTGACCAAACTCTCTGTGTAATCATGTTTGATTGCAAAGCAAACATGGTACCATGAGGGTTCCTGATGTAAGGTCTCTCATGATTCATTCATCGTCAGATAAAACCTCAAATCTGCCTGCAACGATGTGGGCTTGTAATTGCAAGGGTGGTGTTGTTTTCCGTATGGTGACCATTGAACCTTCACTAAGGCAAATTTGTCTCTGAGGATGATGATGGGCACAGGTGTGAAGCTGTTGTGGAGAGAAACTCCACGGGCAACAATTGGGATGGTTGCAACAAGGTTTTCGCAATACATCATTTTTGAAAGGTGCATGCAATACTGTCACCTACTCATAGCAATCCTGTTATAATATAGTGATTTTAAAGCTGTTTGGGCTGGACCTTGGAGACTCTCGATCTAGGGTTTCAAATGGATAATAATAAACGGAGTTATTTGAAGATTTTGAAAGTGGGGTTTGTATTGTGTGTTCATCTGATCATTCTATCCTTAATGTGAGTTGTCTATGATATCCATCTAATGAAACCAGTGTTGGGCAGTTATTAGATCAAAATGGCACATAATAACCAACAGTTTTCAGGCTGGCTCTTTAAGATGTATAATTATGATTCTCAAAAATCAAAGAGCCGGTTCTGATATATAACTGTGATGCTCAAAAGTATAAGAACTGGTTTCTGATGTATAACTGGTCGACATTGGTTTGGACATGTGAATTTTACACATGAACCAGCAGTCTCCAATTCTGTGTTTTTCTCCACCAATTTTGTGATGCAGCAAAGTGACAATCTTCGCTACATCACAAAATTACAACAATTTTTGTAGGGTTAGTGAGCAAATGTTTTTTCAACCAATTTTTGTAGTTTTTTGGACAAGAACCTTGGGAAACTTTTGGGATAAATGTGTTTATCGAGTGTAAATTCAACTAAATTTGCTAGTTTTTTTGTTTTTTGGGGAAACTTTTACCAATTTTCTGACATCACAAAATTGAAGGGGAAAAAAACCCAAGTAAGAAATGGGCAAAGTCTAGTATTTTGTATTCCTAATTCAACTTTTATGATGTCATTTAAAGCACGTGCATGAAACATACATATGTTAGGTTTTCATTCATGATTTGCACAAGATAAAATTTAAAATTGCACAAGTTTTTTTTGCGATTTCATAAGTTATTTGATGTGTTTATGTCTTCAGGGTGTAAATTTTATCTCTCAATAAGGACATTAATGAGATTCTTTCCAAATTGGCTGATTGAGAAATATTTGGTTTTGATGTCCTTTGAAGAATTAATAAACATCTCCATCATGTTCTTCTACAAAATTATAAACAACACCAAATGCAACTTAAATGAGCGAATAATGACGACTTTGCAAAAATTTTGAAAATTATATTTGCAATACAAAAACCCTCAAAGAGACTAAGCTACATTCACATAGCAAAAACCCAAAAATTATAAATACATGCAAAGTAAAGAAAGTACATTAGCCATTTTAAAAAATGAATTACATGTTTCTTCTCGGCTAGAAAGAATAGCTCCTAATCCCCCCCATTGATTGTCATATGAGAACAATCTAGGTTCCAAATTCAAGATTGAAAATCATGATCATTTTGACAAAAACCAAATCATCCAAGTCTTTAGAAGTACATTAAAACACAATATGCAGTGAGAACCAAGATTACGTCAATGTTCTAGCATTTATTAGTAACTTGGGGCCAATTTGCAACCCAAAAATGCACAAAGTTGGCCCCAAGATTTTTTTGGCCCTAACTCCTACTGTAAAGCAGGCCTTATTTTGGCTACTTTTGCTTGCTTCATTTCCATGCTATGATGGCCGCTGGAAAAAAGGGGGTTTCATTGAAATCACTCTTTTCTTCCTAATCTCTGGCCTTTATGGTTACATTGCATGACACTAAACATCAAATAGCCCTTCCCCCTGAAATCGAGCTTTATTTAATCATAATGTCCTACCAGAAATTTTGCAGTGTATTTGGAGGTAACCTTATAAAGCACCAGGAGCAGGGCATTACTGAAATAAGAACTCCCCAGGCATTTTGTGTAGGGTAACTCCCCAAGAGCCAAGGGGGTTCTTATTTTGGTAATGCCCTAAACCTAGGGCTTTGCCCCCTTCCCTCTCCCCAAATAGAACTTTTACCGGCCATTACAGCATGCTGCATGGAGTTGCACTTTTTTTTGTCATGGGGATTTGATTGGTTTGTAGTTTAAATTAAAAAAACAGCACTGGTTTTATTACCGAAGTCCTTCAATGGATTTGGCAACTGTCTGTCAAATAATTAATATATTTTAAAAATTTGAGTTTCGACATTGAATTTCTGAAATCTTTGGCATAAACAATATCATTAACAAAAGACACTAAATTGTAACAAGTACCTATACAACAGTCCCAATGTGTTTAGTCGTTTAGACCAGTGTTGACCACTTGTAGGATTTTAAACCTATTCAGAGGATATGAATATGACAAAATGAAATAACTTTTATTAATATAAGGATATGATCTAGATATTCAACCAATTTTTAAAAAAATTTCAGGTTATGCATTTGTTGGTTTTCAAAATCATAGTAACCTATAAGTATGTATATAGTGATTATAATCAACAAGTTGAACATGTTAGTTCATGTGCAAACAAAACAAACAAAAAACATGAAGTAGCTTGCAAGGGAATCGAACTCCAGTTTTTTACTTTACAAAACTCTGCCCAATATAGCGCAAGTTGCTTGCAAAAAAAAAAATCACCCCAACCTAACAAAATAAAAGCCCAAGAAACCAAAAACCTCTAGCAACTTGTTGAACTCCAAAAACCAATTCATAAATCACAAAACATGTCACATCAAATAGAAAAATAAGGGTCTCCTCATTAGTTGGACGAGAAAAATAAAAAGAGATTTTTTTTTTGATTTAGGGTTTAGGTGAATTAATTAATCTTCATCAACTTGTAGCTCCTTGAAGTACTCAACTTCTTAATCAACTCATTAGCTAAATTGATTTTAACCTTTAAATAGTCTTTCAAATCCAAATAGAATGTGCAATTCAGGTGCGAGTCATCACGCCAATTGTTGATGATAATGATAATCCAGTTCAAATTTCGGACTTGTAAATGACAACACCTCAAAGTTGTCAAAACACCCATTAGGTTTAACACTCTTTCAATTTCAATTTGAAACCTCAAAATCCCAAAAACTTGTTTCACAAAAACACCAACATTCAAAAATTGACCCTCATGGGTCTTCAACCATGCAAATGGATTTGCACACATAGGTGCAGGTATAGCCACCTCCAAACTAAAGCAATTCTTTAGTAACCAATGCCCGTGAAGATTCTTCCATGGAATGTTGGTTTCATCTTCCTCAACAAGAAGTCCATTGACTGAAACAACCACCTGTGCTTGGATAAAAGGGTTTAACCTTTCAAAAGTTATCATCAAAAGTGGGATGACTTCTTTAATATCATACTTAGATGCAAGGTGGATTACATTCCCATACCCCGCATAATTTTCAACAACCTACAAGGATTTGTAATGGGAATCCAACATGATTATTGTCATTAAGGCATTAGACAACAACCAATGACCTTTGAATTGATTCAGCACACATGCAAACACCACTAGATTCAAACATGTCATGATAACTTCAACAATGGCCCACATTTGGCCTTCAAACTCAATTTTTTTGTTTGCCATAACATAACAAAAATGTTGCTTTGAACTCCAAAGTTTTTCCAAACATGATTACTTTGCTTACCTTATCCATTATCCATGCATGCCCTCTCCCACTCTTTCTTCCCTTTCCCCAATTTATATGTCCATTTAATCGTTTTCTACAATCCAACCTAAGGACCTTTCACACTCACCAAAGCAGTCTTGTAGAAACCTTATCATCACTTGTTGTGTATTAGCAAGCTTTAGACATGACATGCCCAAAACAAGTACCTTCATACACTTGCAAAATCTTTAGAAGCTTACAATCAATAATAGATTACAATGTCGTAGCCATGGCAAATTTCCACTGTCATCTTTCACAAAGGCAAGCACACAATGGATTAATCCAATTTTTTCCAACAAACCTTGGAGTTGCAAAGTCATACATTTATTTCCATTAGTTTTTTGAACTTCAAACAATCCTACAATAGCATGCCATGGGATCAAGGTTTCACCCAAATAATTAATCACTAATGCAAAAGGTCTACCCCACCTATGGACGTCCAAAAATCAAAGTGTGGAAAAATTGTGGTTATATTTTCAAGACTATACAAGACATGCAAATCCATGGTCTTCTAGACCATTTCAAGCAACACATGTTCCACAAGATTTGAATGAAAAGGAAAATTGACATAAGGACATTGGTGAAAAACTAATATCTGCAACCATATGTTTTCAAATGTTGACAAAGGTTTGTATCCTTTGCAAATGTAAAGGACCAAATCTTCCAAAAATGGTTGTTGTTTTTCATCACCATGCTTGTAAGGATTTCTTAAGCCAAAAAAAATGTTGTGATTGCGAACTCAAACGATGCAACCCTTTTTTTCTCCTAGTTGTTGGTTGTGATTTATGTCAAAATATTTTGTTGCAACAATATTAATTAGTTTTCACTTTTTTTTTGTAAGCAAATGAGCATGTGCAACATCAATATGAGTTTTCATGGGAGTTCATTTTATTGAGGACCATTTCCAATTACAAAAATGAATTGCAACATTGGATGTTTGCAGCATTTAGATGAGGCTTAAAAGTTCATTAAACAATTGAAGAACAAAAACCAATAATTAACAAGGTAACTTTGGCATTCTTGAGAGATTTACTAACAACCAAAAAATAAACATAGAAAGGAAAAAAATGAGCATTAAAAGCTTGACACTTTTGAAAAACTTGCAAACTACTAAAGAACAAATGCATCCCGAAAGAAAACAAACACTAGAGCCTTAATGCTCTTGAAAAACCTTTAGACACTTAAAGAGTAAACACTGAAATAAAGAAAACCAACATGGGAGGCTCAACACTTTTGAAAAGCCTACAATGACTAGATAACAAACATAAGGAGAAAGAAAATGAGCACTAAAGGCTTAGTGCTCTTGAAAAACTTGCAAATGACTAAAGAGCAAATGCAAAAAGAAAAAATTAGCATTGGAAGTTTTATGTTCTTGAAAAACCTGCAAACAACTGAAAAGAAAACACATGAAGAAAGAAAACAAGCATTGGAGGCATGACATTCTTGAAAAACCTATAAACAACCAAAGAGCAAACCCAAGAAGAAAGAAATCAAACATTGGAAAAACAAAACCAAAAGCTAACACTTTAACATTCTTGAAAGACCTGCAAATGACTAGAAAATAAACACAAGAAGAAAAAAAACAAGCAAAAAGTTTGCCATGAAAGCTCAATTTGTGAATTCAGACAAATTGCCAAAAAAAAAGAGGTCCAAAAATTTGTGAATGGACATGGAAATGAAAACAAAGGGAAAGAAACCACACCTACTTGTCAAGGCATGTTGAATTTTTTGAATGCACTTTGAAAAGCTTGCACAAAGCACTTGAACAAAAATGTTCAAAACTTCTTGTTACTTGAACTTTTCAAAAGGTCTAGAAAATGCTACTCCTCATTGACGATTCAAAGCAAAACTCTTTATCTTTCAAAACATATAAATGAACATTGGATTGCTCAAGCTAGATTGTAAAACCACACACATTCATGTTCATTCTTTACATTTTGCATTCAATGTTTTCAAACTTCATGCTGCCAAAACAACTTTGACAACATTGCCATTGTACAACCTCAATTTTTAGTCTTAAATCCTAAACCCTGAAGCTTGAAAATTGATCGTTGCATCATTGCATCATTTGAATTAAACCCTAACCCTAAAATGACGGTCCATATCCAAATCGGATATGAATATATCAATTTTGGCATCAATAATCATCATTAGCAAAAAATGCCTACTTTTGAACCAAAAAATTTTCAACTTCATGTAATTTGCAACTATGTTGCAATTGGGATTAAAATTTTTTAAAACTAAAATTATGCCAATTATTAATTAAGTTTACTCATTTACTATATTGGTATATATAGTTGAAAGCATTTTTCAACTCAGTGGTCATTTGTCGAATATTCTCAACATCAACAATGTCTCCAAGTTGAATGCCCAACTATGTTGATAAATAATGTGAAACATGTTTCAACTAAGGGGCCACTTTTGAAATGTTTTTGACATTTAAGTTTCTCTAGTTGGCATAAAGTCAAAACATTAACTAATGTTCAACTATTTTGGTGACACCATCAACACACATATATGAATCATAAAATGTTTTAGAAGATGGATGAAATGTAATCTTGTTTTGCAATTTTATTTTGACTATCTTTCTCAACTAAGCTAGACAACTAATAGGTGATTTCAATTTTATACATATAATATTTTAATATTTATTTGAAATAATAATAATAATATTACAAGTCAATTTTACTTTTATAAATGAATGGTTATTTTTTGGGCATATAAATAGTCAACTTTAATTTTAAAATAAAATTTATGGAAATTTTCAAATATAAGTTTGTAAGACATTGTATGTTCAATACATATATTTTATCATTTTTATGTGGATCAAATTTCTATTTACAACATATCAAGTAATGATACATAAATAATGATTTTTTGGAATTCTATTTTTTATTCATTTTAATACATATGATACCTTAATTTTTTAAAATTCATTAAAAATTAAACTACGTTTAAAATCTATTTGTGTAAATGAATATTATGTATGATGCAAAAAAAAATTGTGCATAAAAATATTAAAACTAAAATTTCAAATTTTCTTTTGAAATATATATTTGTAATAATTTGTGTTCAATATATATAATTTTGTATTTCTATGTAAATCAAATGTTAGTTTACAACAAATTAAGTAATGATCCATATATTAAGATTTTTTTAGAACTTTGATGTTTATTCATTTTAATACATATGATGTTTTAATACATATTTAAAATATGATAAAAATTCATTATTATTAAGGTACATGTAAATGTTTTCTTGTATAAATGAATGGTTTTGTATGTTGAATTATTTTGTCCACATAAATATTATATTTTAATTTGAAAATAAGTTTTAATTTTGAAATGCAAGTAAACTTAATAATGTGTATGTTCAATACAAGCATAATATATTATTTATGTGTAAATTCAATTTTTGTTTACAACATATCAAGTAATGATACATAATTAATATTTTTTGGAATTTTAATGTTGGTTATTACTTCGATTTTTTAATTTTAATTTATTACCCAGATTTATTTATTTATTAAATAATAATAATGATTAGAATAGTTATTAAGGATACTTATTAAATTATTGTGTCATTGTAAAAATTATTATTATTTAAAAATTATTATACTTAGAAAAATATTTTTTCTTACTTAATATTTATTATATTAGTTAAAGTTTATATAACTATACAATTAAAAATGGTTGATGAATAATCATTACAAATAATTAATGTAACTAAACCTAGGCTAGGTAGACTATTAAATTAGGTCTAGGTGTAATTAAGTTTATATGAGTTTGTAATTTGATTGTAATTAAATTACAACCAGTTGAGTTGTAATTAGGTTGTTATTAGAATACGACTAAATGTTTATCCCATATTGTTTGGGTTCCATTTTAAGAATCCAAATTATATAAAGGCATGGATTAAAATTGTTAGAAAAAAACAATAATCATGAAAATGTAGTAGCCATTTGGGATGAACTAATTAAAAAGGCTCAACCCTAAAAGCTAAACTGAATCAAATAGGATTTCATTTTTTAAGTGCCATGTGGTCTTAGTCTAGGCCTAACATAGGTGTTTAGGTCTAGTCCTAGTTTAAGCTTAAATTACATGGCTTATATTTAAGCTTAACTTAGTTTTCTAGGTCTAGACCTAACCTATGTTTAAGTTAGGTGGCCAATGTTCAAGCACCACATGGCTTATTTTATGGATGTGGGTGTGCCACATGTCATTTAATTATTTGTTGACGTAAAATTTTGTGAATGTGCCATGTGTCAACATTGTGAATGTGCCATGTGTCATGAAACCATTGATCAAATGTTCAATTTACATAGTTGCAACTTAATCAAAATGATAACTAAATTTTGGGATGATGTCATGCCCAATTAACATATGGGTTTCATCCACCAATTGAGAGCAATTGAAAACAAGTCTTGACTATAATGATATGCAATTTGCAATTGAAATGATAAGTAATGGCTATTGTTGTGGTGTTGACACATGGTTGACCTTTTCAATTAGTGCCATTCAAAACACTTGTAAATGAAACTTTAAAACCCTCATATTAATTTTTAAAATCACAATAAAGATATTTGTAAAATGTCCATTTCACAAGATGAATATTATGTGTTTGTTGAAAATACAAGGTGCAACCAAGAAGAAAGGATGAAGACCATACAAAGGAAAAAATATAGGACAAAATTGTCAAACATTAAATAGGAGCAACAAATTGAATCCAATGTGGTTCACAACATGCCTTGATAATCAAGGTTCAGGAATTCGATGACCTGACTTGAAACGCAAATTTCCCCATTTACCAAGCTTGCAATGGTTAACTGAATCACCCAGTTAATATAATTTTTCATCTTATCAATTTCATTTGGAAAGTTTGTTTTGTGTCATAGTTTTCTCCAACTTGTCATTTTCATCCTTTTATAAACTGAAATTGTATGATTTATTTAAATATCATAAGTTTAGAATCATCCATCTACTTGATTCCATTAATGTTGAGTGAATAAACTCCATCATCAAATTTGTCCAACTTATTAATGTCATCCATTATCCATTACACCCTCTAGTGGCCATGCCACCCACTACAACCACTAGTGGCCCCCTTTGATTTAATTTTTTTGTAAAAACCACAAATAGAATACTAATTTGGACAATATTTTCATGCCATTCAAGCAAACCAACACTACCTTACCTTGGGGAAACATTAAGGTTCCATGACTTGTTGGGGCAATGTTTGTGACCCTCTCTTGATCATCCTCGCATTCATATTAGGCATCATTGTATAGCACCATGTCACTCCCATGTGCGATTTCAAACTCTGACTACATCGTCACAATAGACTTGTAGATCCAGCATATGGAATCCCTTTTGCTGGGGCATTTTTCCAAGTTCACCTTTCATGTTTTCAAGTTCACTTTGCCAAACACAATAAGAAAATGTGATTTTTCTTACACAAATTTGTGGCTAATGACATGTATGAGGTAAACTTTGTGCTTTCATCCATTATAATCATTTTCTTTTTTCTGGGCAAATTTTTGTGACTTGGTGGAAAAAAGGCCTGCTACTTCTGCAAAGAATTTCTGTGGAAACATCCCCAAATTTGTCACATTTCCAGGAGAAAAATGTGAGTTCACCATATTTAGACTTTAGGTCCTTGCAAGTTGCCAGTACATAAAGAATTCTACTTGTTTCTCGGACCTGTAGCCAGATTTGGCTAAGTCCTCTTATGGAAGATGGCTCGTCCACTTACCTCATGAAATTGAAAGAAAAAAGTGTAATTATTATGTACAATAGAGATATTCGTAAAGTCAGGAAAAGACAGCACAAGGGTATACACAGGGTGAGATTCAAAAAAAAACCTTGCAATTTACAAAACCATCAATTTTGATGGCTCTTGAGTTTCACCCTGTCTTTCTTTTATCTTGAGCGCCTCCACTGCCGCTAGGCCTACATGGATTTTCACTGCTCCTACCGCTCCTACCTGTACAGCTACTTCAATTTCTCTCGAAACTTGTGCATTAAATGCTGAGATTCAGCATTTCGTACTGCGTTTCAGCATTCCATATTGAGATTTAATAAAATTTCCTTACTTTACGGATACCACTAAAAGAGGGGTTAGGGGGTGAAAGGAGGCCCAAAGACAAGGTGAAGACAGGGTGACTTTACGATATCTGTAATATGTGATATTATTTATTGTGACATATTACATTAAAATGACAATTTGACATTCAATAATGGCACATATGGCATGTTGAATTGCCAAGTCCACTTCACCCTGTGGATTGGGCAAATGGGTTTCGAGCTGCTCAATTTTATTTTATATCTCTCTAATGCATGAAGTTTTTTCTGGTCTGCCAAAACTTCTGCCCAACAAATCCAGGCTGCTGCCCCTAATTTTTTTTCAATAGGCTGGTTCACCCCAATCCCCTCCTCTTTTCCTTCTTATTATTATCATTTTTTGGTGAGCTCTTTGAAGCTTGAGAGGAGCCCCTCATTTATTATGTAAATGGGTTCTGGTTTTGGTCTTTCTTTTTTCATGGCAGAGGACAAGGCACTGTTGTGCCCTCTTGCAACAAGGGCTATTGCTTTATGGCTGAAGCTGGCACCCATTGGGAGACCTTGGTATAAAGGACCTCCATTCTTACAATATCCTAGTTTGCACATCCTGCTGAAGGTCTTACTTTGGGTTGTAATTGTACAACAAATCAATCCATAACAAAATTGTGACAGACCATTCAGCTCATCACATAACCCCTATCTTGTTAACAAGTATAGATCCATGTGAATGGATAAAGCAGATTTTTCACATTGTTCTCTCCTCAGCAATCTTTGAAACTTTCAAGATTTTCACAAGTGTGCTTCTCTGAACAAGCCCCAAGGGACTTAATCAAAGATCTTCAAAGAGAAAGGAAAACGTGATGGTTCGCATGCTTTATGGAACACACACAAAGAGACTCTCAGGAAATGTAATTTCATGACTGCACATGAAATTGTAAATGAGTGTCCTGGCCAGATTGTTGCTCTTAATCTTGGACCCCTGGTCAAGATTCTATCGACCATATCCCCCTTCACCAGTGTCATCTTCATGCTCTGTGAGAACCTGGCTAGGACATTTTGTTAATCCACTTGAGAGTGAACAATCAAATCATAGCCATCTTTGGCCTTAGCGTCTGCTACCAGGAACTACCTGTTCCAATCTTTTTCTTGTCTTTCTCCAGCCCATTTGACATGGGGATTCTGTATCCCCTCATAGCCATCTTTGGCCTTAGCGTCTGCTACCAGGAACTGCCTGTTCTTATCTTTTTCTTGTCTTTCTCCAGCCCATTTTGACATGGGGATTCTGTATCCCCTCATCATGAACTTCCCATTTTGTTGATGTATGTGCAGTCCCTGGCCACAGGTGCTGCTTCAGTTGTGTCCATCTCAGTAAGCCCTGCATCTTCATCCTTGCTTTGACTCTGCAACCAAGGCACAAGAGTTCATTATCATGCCTAATTGTAAGTGACTCTTCCCCTTATTCTTCCGAACCAGGTCCTTTCCACCAACATATTTCTGATAGAGCAGGACCACACCGTTTATAAGGTGGAGTTGAACAGATTGTCACAAACACAGAGTGAGATTTGGAAGGAGCTCAGAGGAGTGGAGGGAGGGTGGAAAAACAACCAAGGCTTAGATCAAACAGTACCTTGGGAATGTCAATCTCCATGGTAAGTGATGCAGTAGAAGACAATCACTGTGCAATGTGTCAATGAAAGATGATACAGCTGCAATTTTAATGTTAAACTCCTTCCTGAACAAATCCTCCACATCAAACTCCTTGGTCCCAGGTTGTTACCATATTCACATTCAGACAAAATTCTTCTTCATCGCTGGATTGAGAAACCTTGTAGATCGAAATAAGTCATGTTTCTCCATTCCAAAGTCACAATATTTCTTTCCCTGAAGGAGACACATCACCTTGTTGTCAAGAAAGCTTTTGATGAAACTGCTCTTCCTCATGATGAAGATTACACTCACACAAATTGCAATTCCAACGTCCAGTTGTGGAGCTGCCAAGGAGCTTGTGAGCTCAAAGCATTTCCGCAGTCAGCGGAAGAGGACAGTGTGAGGACATCCAAAGCCTGAGTCAACAGTGTGACAGAAACAGATGTTCAACAGACAAGGTACCAAGGTTTTTAAGCAGCTGTAAAAGATTGTCAGCTCCAAGTTCATCACTACGTTGCAAAACCTCTGCAATCGTAGTCACATTTCTAGATTACTTGCAGCCAAGGTTCGTTCCTTGCTGCTTTCTGTTGCAGTTGAGGGCTACTGTCGGCAGCTCTTCTCTACACTACTTCAGCCATTGCTACACCACCTGCCTTCATATTAAATCTGCAACAGTTAACATATCATAAAATTCTCAATCCATTTTGGACAGCTTAGAATTACCAGAGTGTCAATGGCCTCGTAACTGAACATAATTTGCATTGACAAACAGTGTTGCTGTGTTGCTCATGCACAGGTTGGACTAAGGAGATGGATGTTTTGGCAACACTGAGGTTTAAGACTATGCAAAATGAGCGGTTTAAGTACCAATAAAGAGCATACTTCAGGAGTGAAAATGTTGGACCTGCCTTATGCACCATACATTCTACATCAACACCTCTACACCCAGGGAATCCATTGCATCCAACAAAGTTCAGCATCTGAAATTTCTAACACCACCATTAATTCCAGCTGCAAGACCCATGTGTGATTTCACAACCAGTTATCAGACCCCAAAACCAACTTCTCAGACCCTGGTAGGAAATTCCCATGGTGTGAAGTCAATTGCAAAGTGGTCAAAGATCGCTTTACAAGTGATCTTAGGTTCACATCTCCAATCCCATTAGACATGTTGCAGGATCTAAATAAATGACTCAATGGCAAAACCAGCTACCTAAGATATGGCTACGTAGGAATTAAGATTACATTCTACTTCCATTGACCTATGACATAAACTTATCTTCAGTCTGCTACTATGAAAGCAGCAGGAGAGAATCAGGGGAAGACATTTGGGATAATCCCTTGTAGTACAGTTTCAGAAATCTTAGACATCTTTTGTTTATCACATATCTTCATAAGTACTGAGAATCTCTCCATACTTGCAAACAAAGTCAACCTGAATAGAATTTAGAGATAACTTGATACTAAAGTTACAGATACTTCAGACCTGACAGCAACAAATTAGCAAGCATGAAAGAAAAGTAAGCCCATCCTGAACCATTAAAGAGAAAACAAACTTGTCATATAGAGCCTTACCTAAGGAGTCCAAGGTGGAAATCTCAAGCTGGATGTCAAGACCCTTTAGCACATTTCAAGCCTTGATGGACTTTTGCCTACCACCAAGATCTGAAATCAATGAACATTCTTGTCAAGTGTGATGAACATGAAAGGAACATATATGTCAAAGTGCCATAAATGTCAGGAAATGAAGGCTGTGCAGGGTTGGGATGATAATAGGTCAAAACCAAGGTGAACAGTTGTTCAAGACATTGTTCAGGTATATCTAGCCTCAAACCATCCTTTATTCTCTTCTGAAGCTTCTTTAGTTTGGAATTGTAAAAAGGGACACATCTTGTCAAAATCTCATAACATGCCACTCCCAAGCTGTAGATGTCAACTTTGAAGGGATTTTTCAATGATAAACTCAATTCATTTGACCACTTGGACCAACATGATCTTGTGATTCATCAAACAGTTCTGGTGTCATCCATCAAGTTGTCCCCCAATCCATCATTAGCTTGGTGTAGGTACAACTTGATTCTTTTCTTTTGGAGAGCCCAAAATCAGCCACTTTTGCATACACATGCCTTTCATGTTCATCACATTTGACAAGAATGTTCATTGATTTCAAATCTCAATGAACCACACAATTTGATGTAGGCAATTTTGCAACATGATGTCAACTCCTTCAAGAAGCTCAAATGGGGCATCTAGGGTCTCATTGTCCTCCATTCTTTTAAACAATCAATGGATGAAGATCCCCAAATCCATTGGTTCCATAAAAAGGAACTTTGTGCACAATTGTAGATGTTCCTTTTCCTACTTGACCAATTGGCACTCACCTAAATAATAATCAATGTTTTCTTAAAAAATAATTTTGTTTCATTTAAGGTGTGTTAGGGTTTAATTTGGTGGTTTTTGGGTGTTTATAGGGTTTAAGGCATAACAAAGGAAAAGTTTGTTGCAAATGTAATTCAGGTTGAGATGCAACGTTATCATCTATTCATTGCTCGTCATGTAGTAGATGCTTATTGAACTAAACACAGGATTGTAGATAATGATATGGTTTAAGGTTTCCGTTTTATATAGTTAGTTAAGTTTTTTTCAGCCTTGTCATTTTTTGGACTACCCAATTCGTGAATTTTGGTCCTTTGATATATTATAAAAAACCTTTTTTTTTCATTGGGGTTTTTAGCATTTTTCGATCGACCCATATTTGTACATTTTTTATTAATGTAATATTTTCTTTTAGTCACACTTGTTTGATGGGTATATGGTTAACTATATATGTTTTCTTTTTCATAAGTTTCTTAGTACTTTAGATGTAAGAATCAAAATTTAAATAGGCCCATATGAATAGGTAACATTAATTTGTCTAGGGTTTATAAAGATCAAAATGAACATTGTGCAATACTTATATCCTTTCTATTATAAATTCCATAAAGCCATTTCAAATATGCAATTCCCATATATAGGTTTCGTAAATAGTTGTTGGTTTTTTTACATCCATTGTAATATTCGCATATAGGTTTCGTGAATAGTTGTTCATTTTTTTTACATCCATTGTAATATTCACATATAGGTCTTGTGGATAGTTGTTGGTTTTTTTACATCCATTGCAATATTTACATATGGGTTTCCATTGTAATATTTATGGGATTCATATGACATAATAATCTAGTCTAAGTATCAACAAATAATGTCATAATTAAGGAATTACTAAAAAATATTTTAGATAATGTAAATGATTGATTATCATATTTAAATAATCATTTTTTTCTTAATATTAATTAATTGATTATTTGGTTGAACCTTAATATTCAGATAATTAAAATTTAGATTTAAAAATCAAATCAATAATTTGATATTTAATATATTATCTTAAGTAATTTTTTTATGTTGATAAGTTATTCAAATCGTTATTTTAAATAATTATTCATGATAATTAATTGTCATAAAATTTATTTAGGTATATAAAGAGACATATTTTGGGTACCCAAACCACTTATTTTGAAATGACCTTACATGTGGCTATTGCATTTAAGGCTGATTTTTCATCTACGGTTGTTTAAATCACCTACGGATTATTTCAAAATGAATTTACATGTAAATATTGCATATAGGCTTTAGTTTTCAATGAAAGGCCACCCAAATGACAAATTAGTTATTTTGAAATGACCTTACACGTGGGTATTGCATTTAGGGTTGGGTCTGCATCTTGGGTTACCTAAATCAGCTATGGGTTATATTGAAACAAATTTGAATATGGGTATTACATTTAGGGCTAGGTATTCATATAATTTTGCAATACCTGCACACGTACTTATTTTCACTAACTAGAAATTTGACCTTAATTTTTTGAATAATTAAATAAAATTTGTAAGAAAACACAAAAAATGTATTTCTCTTACCATTTGATAATATTTCCAAGTTAATTTCTTTCACTTTTTAAAAAATAAATATAATGACATTACATTGTTTTACATATGCTTAAACCTTAAAAGTTTCACTCAAAATGTAGTTTAAATTTATTTTAATTATTATACTTGTAAAAAAAATGTTAATTAATTTATATGTCCCAAATTCTAAACCTAAACCATAATTCTAACATTAAGTAGTAAAATTTTACATTAAACCCCAACCCCCTGTATCATCAATGTGATTAATTTTGCATTATGTTCATTTTTATATATGTTAAATCATAATATAAAATGAATAAATAATTTTGAAAACATGAATTTCATGATGTATTGTTGAGGAATGAAATATTTTTAAAATAATTTTATGTTTCATGATTAATGAATTATCACAATATGATCTGGGTATTGCATTTAAACAAAAGTGGGTTAGGAAATATTGAACTTTAACAACTATGGAACATATGGAAATAAAGGAAATTCATAATTATGTTATAGATCTAAACAAGTGATAAAATCAAAAACCAATATAATGAGTAAAGTCTAAAGTATAAACCTTAAGCCTTGATATATATGAACCAAATTCCTAAACATTAAATCATAAGGCATAACCTTTAAAATCCAAATGATATTTTGCCACAATCCTTATTCCAACCTAACTATACAAACCCTAACAAAAAAAAAGTCCTAATGATATATGCCCTAAACCCAAAAAATTATACAAAGTATACAAATTATATAATGCAAAACAAAAAAATTAAGAAAAACATAGGAAAAAATTTAGAAACCAAATCTTAAAGTTTTTAAACTATAAAGATTTACTGATCGAAAAAAAAAATCTTAAAAAATAATCAAATAAATTTTGTAAAAAACCAAAAGAAAAGATATGTCTTTTACATTTGTGTGATCTCTCCAAATTAGTTTTTTCCACTTTCTTTGAAGATATAAAATAAAATTTTATTACTTCACATATGTCTAAACCCTAAAATTACCCCCCAAATTTAGCCTAGTTTAGGTTAATTACTATAGATTTATGAAAAACTTAGTAACTAATTTATGTGTCCCAACTTTAAACCTAAACCATAATCCAATAATACATACTTATAATAATTCCATGAAAAGATGTATTGTAATGTCCATTCATAAATAAATTAGATACACAAAATTTAGTAAAATATGCATTAAACCAAAATGGTTACAATTATGACATTGTTTCCACTATAAATTGTTTATAATACCGACATATGGGGACCTATGTTCATCATCCATGTACTAGGGGGAACTTTAATAAATTGACAGATAGGATTGGGGGGCTAGGGGTCGGAAAAATGAATAGGTAATTAATCAGGTATTTGGTTATGTAAAAAACATAGGTAAGTAGGTGAACATAATGGTAGATAGGAAGGTGGGTGCATAGGTAGGTAAGTAGGTATATAGGTAGGTAGTTGGGTTAGTAGGCAAGTTAGTAAGTAGAAAGGAAGTTTAAGGAACAAGGTAGATAGTGTCACAACCCTAGTCTTGGGCTTGCAACCAAGGCAAGGGCTTGCAAAGGTGAAGGCCAAGAAGGAAGCCCGGGAGTCACATTTCATGCTCCTGGGAGTATAGGAGAGTGTGAGGGAATGAACCCTTACACTCTCAAGTGAGCTCCCACTTTGGGAGTTAGAGTCCCAATGGATTCCCAAATTTTCAGAAAGAGATTGCAAGGGTCAAAACCCATTGGATTGAGGATTTCATTATATAATTAAAAAGCTCTTAGAACGTAGATGTCTAAAATGGGCTTGCATGACCCATTTAAACACTTCAAACACAAGTTATGGCCAAAAGAAGGGCCGGGAGTCAAATTGGCGATTTGACTCCCGGTCATTAAAAGTCGATAATCGCACGGATTTCCTTGTGTGCAGGTGGCATGTCACATTTCGTTAGAAAGCTCTTGATGAGGGCTACGACTTTGCTTTAGACCTCATTTCGATCGGAGGTCTTCATGCAAAGTTATGGGCCTCCAAAGTTGCAGGAGTCCCAATTTTAGGAATTTCGAGAATTTCGAGACTCCCAAGTGGGAGTCCTGGGACAAAATGCCATTTGGGTGTTGGCCTCGTGGCCAGGCATAGAGTATACTATAAGGGGAAAGGTGGTGGCTTCCCCCAAGTCGAGTCATGGCGAGTCTTGTGAGTCTGTGTTTATTCATGGTTCGTCTGTGCACCAAAAGTGCTCCAACTATGCATTAACCAACTTACTGTTTGGTTTGTGTAGATTTGTGTGAGTAATTGAGTTGCTTGTCAATCTTCTTAATCCCCATCCTGGAGCTCCAGCACGTTACCCCCAACGTGTTGCGAGTCAAGGAATGCGCCCTAACTCTTTTTCCTTCCGTTGTTTTCACCTTTAGACTTGAAGTAAATCCATTAAGAAGCTTGGGGGTGCGTTAAATAGGTTATTAGAATAGGTAATCATGTAGGTAGACAAGTTAGTAGGTAGGAAGAAAGTTACATTAACAAGGTAGTTAGGTAGATAGGCAAATTAGTACATAGGAAACAAATTACCTTATCAAGGTGACTAGGTTTGTAGAGTATTTATGTCAATAGGGTGATTATGTATATTATATATAGGGTTGCTAAATAGCAATGTAACTAGGTTAGTAGGATAGGTACTTAGTACAATAGTTAGGTCAATAAGGAAGTTAAGTCGGTAGGGTATGTAGTTAACATGGTAGTTAGATTAGTAGGGTAGGTAGTTAGTATAGTAGTTAGGTCAGTAGGATAATTAGTATTAAAGTAGCTATGTTAGTAGGGGATAATTAGTAAGGTACTAAGGTTGGTATAATACTTGTGTAGGAAGGTGAGTAGGGTAGCTATGTGTGAGGTCAGGTCCATGAAAAAATAATTCAAGAACAAACCAAAAAAAAAAAAGTACAGTGGTTAACAACAAAAAGAAATGGATTGTGATGAACCCCATTTACCATCAAATGAAAAAACGTAGCCCATCCAGTGGACAAAATGGCCAACTGGTGCATTGGTGGCTATTGGTTCACTTTAGCCTTATGTTGTGACAAGAGTACATGTTAGTGGCTAGAATGAACTAACTTCCATGACTGCACCAATTGGCCGTTCTGTCCACAGGATGGGTTGTGCTTTTCATCCTCCTCTTCACCCTACGTTAACCAACATTCTACCATAGTCAATTTTTTTGCCTGTTGACCTTTGATATTTTTTTTTTGGGGCCAATTTTTCCTCAACCCTTACCTTCCATATTACCCTCCCACCTAGTTACCCTACTAACCTACCTACTCTATTGACCTACCTCTTGGCCTAAACCTTAAACCAAACCAATTAACAACCAATCCCTTACCTACCTTTTTTATCTTTTTTTGGCGAAACCTATATCTTTTCCCTACTAAACCTATATCTATTATTGGGTAGACTTCTATCTCTTCGCAAATTTATATTTCTTCTTGACTAAACTTTTCTTTCTTGGCAAAAATTATATTTCTTCTTGACTACACTTTAATCTCTTAGTAAAACCTATATATTTCCTTGGTTAAACTTCTTTCTCCTGGCAAAACCTATAATTCTTTTTTGGTTAAACTTTTTTTTATTGGCAAAACCTATATCCTTTCTTGGCTAAACTTTTCTTTATTCATAAAACCTATATCTTTTCTTGGCTAAACTTCTTTTTTTAAACTAAACCTATATCTATTATTGGTTAAACTTGTTTCTTTCAACAAAACCTATATTTTTTTTAATTAAAATTTTCTCTTTTGGCAAAACTTATATATCTTTTTGGCTAAGATTTTTTCTTTTAGTAAAATCTATATCCTTTCTTGGCTAAACTTTTATCTCTTGGTAAAAACTATATATTTTCTTGGCTAAACTTTTATCTCTTGGTAAAACTTACATATTTTTTTCTCTTAGCAAAACTTATATCTTTTATTGGTTAAACTTTTCTTTTTTGGCAAAACCTATATCCCTTCTTGGTTAAAGTTATTTCTTTTGGCAAAACCTATATCTATTCTTGGTTAAACTTCTAACTCTTGGCAACACTTATATTTTTTCTTGGCTAATTTTTTTTCTCTTGGCAAAACTTATATTTCTTATAGGCAAAACTTTTAACTCTTGGCAAAACCTATATATATATTTTGGCTAAACTTTGACCTTTCAACAAAACATAAACATTTCTATTTGTTGGCTAAACTTTTACTTCCCAACAATTTTTTTATATCTTTTTGGCTAATCCTATACCTTTCAACAAAACCTTTATCTCTTTTTGGCTAAACCTTTACCTTTCATCACAATCTTTTCACATATTAAGCAAACCTTTACCTTTCAACAAAACCTTTTTATATTTTGGGTAAACCTTTTTATTTCATAATTAAACCTCTACTTTTCTAGAGGGAAAAAACAATAATGGAATCCGCAAAGTGTAAAATGAACTTCAATATGTTTTTTAATAGAAATCAATCAAGGACATAAAAAATAATGTTGATTTTAGTTAGAACAAATAAATAAGGAAGTAAGAAAAAACAAATCATGTTTTCAATGATTATTTAATTCAATCATTTAAAACATAAGAAAATTAATATAAAACATACAATTTCAAAAAGAGGGTTAAATTTACATATAAAGGTTGAGGGTTTAGATTCTGGGCATTCCACTACTCGTGTCAATTTTAAGTTGTGGGCACAATTGGTGACTTGCCCGTCACCATTTGAAATGGGGTGGCCCTCGTTGCCGAATACTCCAAATTGTTATAACAAAATTCGGCAAACTCCAAATGGACCACCCAATCTTGTTGATCCGCCACCACATAATTCCTTAGGAATTGTTGGATCACCAAGTTCACCCTCTCGGTTTATCCATCCGTTTGGGGTCGGAAAGAGGTGTTCATCTTGAGCTCCGTCCCCATGCGCTTCCACAAGGCTCTCCAAAACTTGCTTGTGAACTTGGGGTCCCTATCCGACACAATGTTGTTTGGGAGGCCATGATGCTTGAACACGTGGGTGAAGAACAACCTTCCCGTCTCTTGGGCCATGGCACTTTCTTTGGTGGGAATGAAGTGTGCCATCTTGCTAAATCGATCAACCACCACCATTATGGCATCAAACCCCCTTGATGGTGGCAAACTCACCATGAAATCCATGGACACACTTTCCCACGGCCTTTCTAGAATGGGTAATGGTCGTAACAACCCGGCTTGTTTTTTATTGACTACCCGGTTTTGTTGGCAAGTGAAACAAGTCTTCACGTATTCTTTCGCATCCTCTTTCAAGTTGGGCCAATAGTAGGACTTCTTCAAGAATGTGGTGGTGCGTTTTGCACCACCATGGCCCCAAGGGGCCCATCGTGACATTCCTTCAAAAGCACATCCCTTAACCTCCCTTCCGGCACATAGAGCCGTCTTTGCTTGTACCACAATAATCCATTTTGCAAATGGAAGTGGGACTTGGTTCCATTTTGGATGCTTTGCCTTGCCTTCTTGGCAAAAGCATCCCAACGGCTCGCTAGCCTAACTTCCTTTTGAAGTTCCGACTCTCCCACATACACCACTCTAAGTTGGTGTTTCCGGCTCAAGGCATCGGGGACTATGTTCTCCTTTCCCGGCTTGTGTCGGATGTCCACATTGAACAAGGCCAATGTGTCTTGCCACCTTACTTGTTTTGATGACAACTTGGGTTGAGTGGCGAAATATTTCAAGGTCACATTGTCGGTCCACACCGCCACATCTTTGGAGCCTATGTAGTGGCCCCAAGTCTCGAGGCAATGTATGACTGCCCACATTTCCTTCTCGTGTGTTGGCCACCTTCGCTCCGTCTCACTCAACTTCTTGCTTTCGAAGGCCACCGGCCTTCCATCTTGCATTAGGACTCCTCCTATGGCAAAGTCGGAAGCATTGGAATGGATCTCAAAGTCCTTGTCAAAATCGGGCAATTTTAACACGGGCGCCTTCACCAAAATACCTTTCAAGGTCTCGAAGGCCTCATTGCATGCCTCTTCCCATTCATAAGTCCCAAATGACTTTTTCAAAAGGTTTGTCAAAGGTGTGGCTATCTTTGCAAAGTTCTTGATGAACTTGCGATAATAGGAGGCCAATCCTAAAAAGGATGTCAAGGCGGGAATAGACCTAGGCGGTTCCCAATCCAAAATTGCCTTCACCTTGCGGTCATCCATTTTCAAACCTTCTTGGGTGATCTTATGCCCAAGGAAGTCCACCTCCGAGACTCCAAATTCACATTTCTCGAACTTGGCATACAACTTGTTTTCTCTCAACCTTTGGAACACCTTTCGAAGGTGTTCGGCATGCATTTCCATGGAGTTGCTATAAACCAAAATGTCGTTTATGTAGACGACCACAAAGTCATCAAGCCATTCTCAGAAAATGTCATTCATGAGGGTGCAAAATGTGGCGGGTGCATTGGTGAACCCAAATGGCATCACCAAGAATTCATATGAACCATACCTTGTGCGACAAGCGGTCTTTTCCTCATCCCCTTGTGTAATTCGAATTTGGTAATACCCGGAACGTAGGTCAATCCTACTAAACACTTTGGCTCCTAAAAGTTGATCAAACAAGTCATCAATCCGAAGCAATGGATACTAATTCTTCACGGTCACCTTGTTGAGGGCTCTATAATCCACACACATCCTCAAAATCCCATCCTTCTTGTGAACAAAAAGGACAGGGGCCCCATATGGTGACTTGCTAGGCTTGATGTATCCTTTTGCGAGGAGTTCTTCGAGTTGAACCTTAAGCTCTCTTAACTCCTCATGGTTCATTCGATATGGGGCCTTGGCGGGAGGTGCCACTCCCAGCATCACTTCGATTGCATGGTTAACTTGTTTTCTTGGGGGCAACTCATCGGGCAACTCTTCGAGCATCACATTCGAAAATTCTTTTAACATTTGCTTGATGCACTTGTGGAGGCTCACCACTTTTGTGGCCTCCCTAGGTTCAAACTCATCTAGCACCCGCATGACACACAAGATGCCATACCTTCCTACGCATTCTTTTCCAAGTTTTTCCCTAACATCAAGTGGATGGTGGTCCCACCCACACTAGGCACTTCATGGGCCTTCACTCGCACGATCCCATTCTTGGATGGGATCCTAACTAGCCTATTGTGCCCTTCTATGAGCACATTGTTTTGTGTGATGAATTCCATTTCCAAAATGCAATCCATTCCCCCTAAGGTGGAAATCAACAAGTCCACCTTGCCTCTTCAATTCCTCAATTGGAGGGGCACATCTTTTGCTTGTAATTTGGTGGGATGGGGAATCCCATCCGCAAAGTGCACCTCGATGGGTGCCTTGAGCTCCTCCAACGGGAACTCCATTCTTTGGGCACTTTCTTGGGTTATGAAGTTGTGAGAAGCCCCTGTGTCCAAAAGACATAACACTTCTCGCTTAGAAAGTTTCCCTTTTAAGAAAATAAGGCGGTTACATTCACCTTGTGCTAGGTTGGAGGTGAGGGCAATTACCTTAGAAGCCCCATTCCCCAATTTGGGTTTGGGGCAATCCTTGGAGTAATGGCCCACTTCATTACAATTGAAACATGTTCCCTTAGGTTTCCCACTAACATCTCCCTCAGGTTGACTCCCTTTGAAAGGAGCCCCCTTCTTCACAAAATTTCCCTTGGGTTTAAAACCCGAGCCTTGGAATTGTTTGGGTTTTTCCCCCTTTGAGGTGTCTTGGCTTCGGTTCCATTCCCCTTCATGGCGTGCCTTCTTATGAAGGAACTTGCTATCCCTTTTGAATCCGGACTTCTCACCTCGTCCCACATTCGAAAAGCCTTCCACTTTCATGATGGCTTCAGTTAATGAGGCGGGCCAATTCTCTTCAAGCTTGCACTTGGCCCAAGTTGGAAGCCCCATCACAAAGTGGCACGCCCGGTCTAATTCATGCATATGCCTAATTTCAAGCATGAGTTCGGAATAAACCCTCACATATTGATGCAAGTTGTCATTGCTTGCATTCACAAGGTCACGGAGTTTGCACCTTCAAATGTAGTTGGAATTCTTGGGAATGAATTCCAACTCAATACGCTCTTTGAAAAATTCCTAAGTGTAACCATGGGTCTTTCCTTCTTCTTGCCTCACGGTCTTCCACCATGTGGAGGCATAGCCTTTTAAATAGGATTGGGCAAGTTCCACGGCCGAGTGCCGACCAACCTTGGCGGCATGAAGGTAATCTTCCATTTCCGCAAGCCAAGCATCCACAACCTTTCGATCCCGGGCCCCATCAAAGTTCCCGGGCCTAACGGGCTTGAACTCCACACCTTTGGATGATCCTCCCTTGAGGGCGGCAACCAATTCATTGAAATTGGGCCTATTCATTTTGAGTAGGACCTCCAATTGTTCCGGGGTGAAGAGCACCGCATTTGGTTGCTCCTCTTCACTTTCATGGTCCTCATGGCTATCACGGTTTTCTTCACCTTCGAAATCCTTTTGTTCTTCCCCACTCATGGCTTGGGTTGGAACATTCGGGTCTTGGGTGGGTTCTTTCACCACGGTCTCTTGGACTACCTTGCGGGACTTCTTTGGTGCCATCAGAACTCCCCAATAAGTCGATCGAGCTCTCCCAGAGCTCTGATACCAAATGACACACTCCCAACTCCTTAAAGGGCTCAAATGTGAGCCCAAGTAGAAAGCAGCGGAAGAAGGAGGAGTCGGAGCACGCTCCCTAGCTCACAACACTTTGAGGGGTAGAGGGGCGTGTTGGAGCTCCGGGATGGGACTAGGAAGAGTTGACAAGCTTCACTCATTCACACGGGCCTGCACACAACCCACACAAAGTGGTTAGTGCATAATTGGAGCACCTTTGGTGTTAGGACGAACCATGGGCAACACGGACACACAAGACTCACCACGGCCCAGACTTGGGGGAAGCCACCACCTTCCCCCTTATAGTATACTCTACAACTCTCCACGGAGGCTACATTCAAATGGTTATTTTTCCCGGGACTCCCGAGTGGGAGTCCCGAAATCCCGCCACATGGGACTCTCGCGACTTTGGAGCCCCATAACTTTGCAAGCAGACCTCCGATTAAGGTGTAGTCTAAAGCAAAGTTGTAGCTCTCGTCGAGGGCTTTCCAACGATATGTGGCACGCCCCCTCCAGCTAAGTAAATCGGGACGATTCCCGATTTTTTGTGATCGCGAGTGAAATTGGCAATTTGATTCCCGGCCCTTCTTTTGGCCATAACTTGTGTTTCAGATGTCTGAATGAGCAATGCGAGCCCATTTTAGACATTTACGTTCTAAGAGCTTTCCAATGATATAAGGAACGCCACAAGACATTGAGGTTTGACCCTTGCAATTGCTCTCTGAAGTTTCGGGAGTCCACCGGGACTCCATCTCGCAAAGTGGGAGTTGTTTTGGGAGTGTGAGTGTTCACTCTCTCACACTTTCTTACACTTCTTACACTCCCAGGAGTATGTGATGTGACTCCCCGACTTCCTTTTGGCCCGCACCCTTGTAATGCCTTTGCCTTGATTCTCGGGCTTCTTCTCTTTCGACCCATAACCTTGCAACCCCCTTTGCCTTGGTCGCGAGCCCAAAGCTAGGGTTGCGACAGTTAAATTTACATATAAAGGTTGAAGGTTTAGATTCTGGGCATTCCACTACTCGTGTCAATTTTAAGTTTTAACACCATGTTTGTAATGGCTTGGAGTTCCCAAAACTAACACCTACTATATGGGTAACATGTAGGTATTGCCAATTATGGCAAATATTAATAGTATTTGGAGATTTAATCCCAACATGCAGTACCCACATATGAAAACAATGTCATTTATGATTGAAATGAAACTTTTTTTTTTGAAATTTTTTTGTTTCTTTTACATTATTTTTCTAATGTTTTGTACTTTTATTTTTCGTTCTAAAACTTTCTTTATCTTTTTTCTTGTTCTAAATTATTTTTCTTCTATTTCTTCTTCATAATCAATTTTTTAATTTCTTTATTTTTAAAATTAAAAAAAATTCAAAACTATCTTTGTCAAAAATTTTAATTATTAAATATGTATATTTTAATCCCAACATTTGGGTATTATGTGAAACATGAAAAAATCTAACCAACAGTCTATGCCTCATATGTGAATATTACACAATTTTATTTTATTTTCTTCTTTTAAATATTTTTCATCACAACATCAAAAATGAAAAATGAAGGTATTGCATACAATGGACTAATCATACTATGGTGGAGCTTGAATGAAAATGGACCTAGATTTTGCAATACTTTCATGATAAAATTGAGGTCCCGTTGGAATTGAAATGCAAAAAAACCAAGTCCATGCAATTCCCATATAATTTATACTACCAATAATATTTCATTTATGTAAAGGTTTTAATATGTAGATATTACAAATACTTGCCCCTCTATCACTTAGGTTAGGGTTACTAAAAACTCTAGAAAACTGCAATACCTACATTGTCAATATCCAATACAAATGTCAAAGTATGGGTGAATGTAATTCCTACACATTCAATTGTGATTATTCACTCTGTACACCAACAAAACAAATACTCTCATCATATTTTTAAACACGTTGATATTGCATTACCTTTATCCAAAAATACATTTCCTTGCTATGAAAATGAACTCAATGGCAATACTTGAATCTATAACCCCATGTTACATTACATATATCCACTAAAAGAAATTTTCACTATGAAAACAACAAAAAAGAGAATACCTACATTAAAATGGCAAATCCCCTGCTAAAAAGGTTATCCAAGATGGGCAATACCTTCATATATCACAACAAAAAGTCATTGTGTCCCATGTAATATGTGAAATTCTATGCGATATGAGAAAGCTTGCTCACTAACCCTAAACTATTATATATTAATTGTTTGAACTAATATGGTGTTACTAGTACCTAAAAAGTTTAAATCCACTAATGAATTCATTAGGTTTTGTAATGAATTAATTGAATTTTGGTCTTAGTAAATTCTTAACAAATTCATCAATTGCTTGGTGATCGATGACAACTTAATACAAAGAAATAAATTCATTAACATATGAACAACTAAGAAATTTTGAATATTTTAATTATTTAATTTTAATTATTTAATCCAGATAATCTAATATTAATCATTGAATCCAGATAATCTAATATTAATTAGTTAATTCAAATTATTTCATTCATGTTGCAATTTCCATTTAACGTCAAGCGTTTTTTCCCTCGTCCCAAATTGGCATATGCATTTTTGTGTGAATAATCAAGGGGAAACATGTTTCTTATATAGCTTGTGAGATGAGATTCAAAAATAAAACATATGGGTTAAACCTTTTACTTGCATTTCAGTTTTAAATTGAAATGCAATTAAAACTTTTCCAAAAGCCAACTTTAATTAGTAATATCTTTTTCATATTATGTCCAAATGAAATGATTTAAACTTCATTATGAAATCTTTTCAAAAATCTACACAAAAAATCATAAAAATAATTAAAACAATACTTGAATTGAAGAAAATTGCATGTAAATCTTGCATTTCAATAAATTTCAACAAAACATTTTTTCTTTAACCATCATTATATTTTTCATATTGTGCCCGAATGAAAGAAAATATTAAAAATAGGAATTTGTATTACATAGTACATTTTAATTATGAAATTTAATACAAATAGTTCATAAAATATGATGTATCAACATATAATAATGTTATTCTCAAAACCATTCAATGTTACATAGTGCATTTAAGAAATATAATACATTTAAATATGGAATATTAAATACATACATGTTAATTTTTATATTATAATATGAATTTGATTATATATTTATAAAATATAAATTAATTTCAAAACATAAATACTTAAAGAAATGAAAAAATCATAAATCAAATAAATAACTTTTATATTATATTCATTTTATTTAAAAATATTTTTATTAATATAATATATACGTTAATATTTTCATATATTATATATAAGTGATCTTATATGATAAAACTATTGGGTAAAAATATATATTTTTTCATGGATGAATATTATGTTTTACTTTTTTATCAAGTGAAGTCCACAATAAAATACTATTTAGTTTAAAACTTTATATATAATATGTATACATAATTTTATATGTCGTGTATTTTATATCTTACATACATATGATACAATATAAACTATTTATTATATATTGTTATGTTCAAAAATATTGAATTAAAATTTTTTTTGTTATAAACATATATTAACATATTATTAAATAAAGCCAGAAAATAAAATCTGACTTACTTTCAGAATTAAAATAAAATTTTATTTAAATAATATATATTTTGAAAAGTTTAACCAAGAAGAGATATAGGTTTTTCCATTGTAAAATGAGTGGGGTAGGTGGGTAAATGGGGTAGTTGGGGGTGAGCATGGGTAGTATGAGGTGAAAAAAAATTGACTGTTAGAGGGCGAGCAAATTTTTTTTTGCCTCAACCTTTTTAACTCTAGGAGGTTTAATAACTAGGATGAACACTAGTTCATCCCAAACGGAATTGTTGGAGTCATGGGGGTTGGGTCATTCTAACCCATGTTGGTCATTTATCTTAATTTAGATTCACAATTTTGCAGAACATTGGAAAACTTTTCAAGCCTACATATATTTATTGTGGTTACATATGTTAAATGAATTTTTGAATATTAAACCTTGGCCAATACATAAAATTAATTATGCCCACTTCACACTAGTTTGGTTTTTTTTGGTGCTTTGATTGAAAATAGTATAGTAAACAACAAAATAGCGGTATTCCTAAAATAACGCAAGAAAAATTCATGATACATCGTGTTCATACTATTTTAAAGGTTTGAGTCTTTTTTTTTAGGTTCTAGGGTTGTAAGGTCCCTTTTGCCTTGTTTTTGTTTTTTTTTTACTCTTATATATTTCTTTTTTGTGCACTATTTTTTTTCTGCATTCTTAAGTTGAGTTCTTTGTCTTTTTGTGCATTAGTCTTACTTTTTTTTTGGGTGCATTCTTGATAAGCTCTTTAATATTTGTGCAATGTTGGAATGTAGGATTTTGCACCATTTTTTCAAGATCTTCTTTTTGTGTATTGAAGTGAAAGCAATTTAAATAGAAAATAAATACATGAAAAAGTTGGAGTGACTATTTTAGAAATACCATTATTTTGGAGGAGTGCTCACATAAAAGGTGGCAACAAGGGCTTTTTCTGACTATCCTAAGTTTGGATTTGCCAATGTTATTTCAAGATAAACCATACAATGTTTTGTTTTTTGGTTTCAAACAAGTTTCTTGACTTGTTTTTGTTTAATTTTAGTTTCAAGGACTTGGCCGTTTATCATTTTTTAATATTTGAACTTGGGTGTTTTTCTTGGTTCCATAACTACCATAACTATGGGTTAGGTTTGACATTAAATAATTATTAAAAACTTTGAACGAATTTTTTGTTAAAAAAAACGTTGAAGTATCTAAAAATGTGATAAAACCACATTGGAAATGACAAAAAAATGATAAATGCACTTTGAAAGTGAAAAAAATTTAAAATTTTGTAGAAGTTGGTAAAAAAAAGTCATGCTCTTCATCAATCATTAAAAAAAATGTCACAATATTGATGAGTATCCCCACACAGATTTAGTTGTAATTCACCTAATTAATGATATTTTTCTTCATGAGCATTAAAAGTGTAGTTAGTAGGCAGAAATAGGTGTGGGGATGAAAGTGTGAACACTAAAACATAAGTGTTATTGGAAGGCAATTGAAGGTTCAAATGAATTTCATTAAAAAATTTCATTTTCATTAACGAAAATTTTAATAATTATTTTTTAAACAAAAAAATCATTTTTTGGAAATAATTAATTATTCATTTTTAATGCATCAAACCTAACCCAAGGCTATGGTATTGTCAAATGTAAATAGTTTTTTTTAAAAACAATTTTTGTTATTTAGCCTATTTGATGATTTTGGAATTGTTATAGAATTTTCTATTCCATTTTCTTGGAAAAGGATACTTCAAAAGCTACCAATAATTAAAAGATTTAATGAAGCCCCAAGTTGTGCAAGAACTTTTTCATCTCTTTGGAACATTAGCCATAGAAGTACTTGTTATCGAATTATTTAAACCCTATATTCAAAAATCTATTTGGTTTTTAGGTATGTGCATTTGATAATTCAACTTATCATAATCTAAATGTTGATTGCATATACAGTGAACTTTTATTTATTTGTAATTTGGACTTGTTGTCCTTAATTCTTTTTGTACATTGAAATGCAAAATGGGATGGCAAAGAAGGTTGGAATTGGAACATGTTGAACTTCACTTGACACACTCCCAAGTCCCGGGTTGAACCCACTTGAGGGTCCAACTATGTGTAGTTGTGGAAAGTTGGGACTTGAGGGGCGCTCCCGACTTCCAGCACTTAAGAGGGGTAGAGGGGCGTGCTAGAAGTCCCGGGATTAGACTAGGAAGATGGACTAGGAGATCAAGCACGAATCTGAATCCAAAACCAACCACAAGAGGGTTAGTTCACATTCGGGAACACCCTTGGGTGTTGGGACAAGCCACTGGCACTTTTACACACAAGACTCACCACGGCCCGGACTCGGGGGAAGCCACCACCTTCCCCCATATAGTATACTCTGTAGCTCTCCGCCAAGGCTACATCCAAATGGCTCTTTTTCCCAGGACTCCCAAGTTGGAGTCCCGAAACTGTCTCGGGTTGGAGTCCCGGGACTTTGGACGGTGATAGCTCCTTGCCCCGAACTCGAATCGGGACGAGCTCTAAACCAAAGTTGTAGTTCTCGACAAGAGCTTTTTAACGCCATGTCGCATTCCTTAAGGCGACGTCGAGAAGAGGTCGAATCCTGACTTTTAGTGGTCAGGAGTCAAATTGCCAGTTTGACTCCCGGCCCTTCTTTTGCCCATAACTTGGGCTGCAGATGTCCAAATGGGCAATGCGAGCCCATTTTGGACATCTAAACTTCAAGAGCTTTCCATTGATATAAAGAATGCACCAAGGCGAGGAGATTTGACCCCTCAAATCGTCTTCTGAGTTTTCGGGAGTCCCGGAGGACTCCATTTTCCCACTTTTGGGAGTGTGAGTTACCTTTTCACACTTAGCCCCAAAGTGGGGTTGCGACATCACTAGTATGAAAGAAGATCGAGCTTTATAACTACTTATATCCATGGTCACATTAAATAGGTCATAAAAGATGTAGGGCCTATCAATGTCATACAAGTTATGATTTACAATGTAAGCAATTACAAGCTTATGGGCATGATGACTATTATTGAATAACCACACAATATATGGAATCCTTGTGTCACACATTGCTTTGAATTCATAATTCAGCACATTGAAAAACTTGATTAGGTGAAAGAAGTGTCAAACATTGTAAGAAATGGTGACATTTGTCACAAAAAAACCCAAGGTGTTAACAATGTATAGGACACTTGGAGAACTAGATTTCCTTGAATTTTCCAACACCCATTTTGTTATGATGTTCATATTTTTAAAATGGTTAATGAAGGTTCATAAAAGTTCAAAGCAAATGGTAGTTTCGAATGCTTGGTTTAAACGAAATGATTTTCGAATTCAAAAAGCTCACATCTTTAAAAACTATGTTTTTTCTCATGATTTTTGGAAGAATGCACAAAAAATAGTTATAAATTTATAGCCATTTTATACAATTTCAAATTTGGTAGCTAAAAGAGGTTATACAACTAGCTTGTTATATGAATTCTTGAATAAAATTAGTACATCACTTGTGAAAGCAAAAAAAAATTGAATTTAACTCATCACTTAAAGATAAAACAACAATGGTCTTAATGATGGGAATGGTTCCATCAGCCCATCCATGTGGTTGTTTTGTCCCCCATCCATTATGGAAGAAAAATGATGGTTCTATAGCAAAAAAATCTCATGGAAGTTGGATTTTTATGTTGATGCGGATTTTCCAAAAATTATTGATCAAAATCCAATAGAAGATGAATTGTTACAACTTTTTTGCAAGGAAGGAAATTTTAATAGAGAGGTTGCCTTACTTTGAAACTTGATGTTGTAGCCCATTTCATGGTGGGAAAAGTTCAGGAGGCATGTGCCTAGATTGCAAAAGGTTAATTTATGACACTTCAATGTGTGAAAGGAATTGATTAATATGGAATCAAGTTCAAACCAAAAAGAGGAATAGGTTGTCCATGAAATAGATGGAACAATTGGTAATTATGCAAGCCAATTTATGGATCATTGAAAACCTTGGTGCTCAAATGCCTTTGAAACAACTCAATTTTGATAGTATAAACATCACCAAAATTCCAACAATGCCTATGTGAGATGAAGAGAAAAAATATCACTATGACATTTTATGGCAACAAGTTGAAAGGCGTTCTCAAAGGAAACATAAACTTGCTAGTGCCACCCCTTTCTCAAAATTGAAAATTTTAATAGGAATTTTTCAAGCTCTGAAAATGAATCCTTAAAAGATTATGGTCACATTGTTGATAATCAAATAGTAGCAATAGATTCTAAAGAAACTCATCAAGAAGATGAAGAGATAGAACAAAAAGGTTATCATGAACATCATGAAGGAACATCATGAACATCATGAGATTATGTTGATGAATCTAAAGGTGGTTGACGTGTCCACCAAAGATTCATTAGTTTGTTTTAAATACTCTATCAACAACATTAAGTATTTGCATTTCCTCCAAATTCCTTTTTCTTTCTATTTCATACTATTAATTTTTACCCATTTACCATTTTTTCAATTTGATGGACATTTGTTTCAATTTAATGCACATTGTTACAACATTAAGGCATTCCCCCCATTTTGGTTTTATTTGATATCTATATTGGTTTTTATCCATTCCTTCATGTTCTTTTTTATTGATGTTAAGTAGTTTTTTCTATCCCCCACCTTTTTTTTCTATTAGGTGTTTACTAGTTTTTACCCATTCCCAATTTACTTATGTTTGGTGGTAATTGATTTGTTAAATTCCCTATTTTTTGGTTGTATAAGGCTTGCTAGTTTTATTTAAATCAATACTTATCAATTCATTCCTATTTAAATCACCTTGTTTAAATAACACTTGCCATTTAGGTTCCTAATACCTTTAAAAGGAGAACAAAATATGATTATTTTCTATTCAAAATGAACAATCAATCACAAGTAACCAAATACATGTAAGTACAATTATAAGAATATCAAAAACATATATACACCTTGCTATATATCCAATAGAAAATTTCCCTTCAAAATCAAGCTGTTAATCATGAACATACATTGATTTAACCAAATTTGGATATTAACAAAATACCAAAGGCAAAAAAAGTCCTTATATATTTTTGACTACCTTATTGATACATGAATAAAACTCTTGCAATTTTTTTGACCTTTTTTCCAATTTTTGGTGGGTTTTAATAGAATTCATGACATAAATTTTTAAAAATCACACCAAAAAAATGGATGTTATCCAAAACAAACACAAGTTTTTTACTTCATTATGTAAAAGTGCAATATATGGGACTCAAGATTCTTGCATGAAATTTCTCTAGGACCCAACATGTTTATTAGATTGATTAGCAATGTTATAGACCAATGTCACAGTTATTTTCATCCAGCATATTTTTTCACTTTCCTTCCATTTTTAACGCCAATGGCTTTGCGTCGTAAGTGAGACTTCGTCATGCGTAAAGCATTGCCTGGATTTTTCCTTCGTAGTTTCTGTTCCCTTCCTGCCTGAAGAAACCTGTTTTCAGCAACTGGGACCATCTGCAGTGGAAGGTGCAAACCAGGCTCTACTGGGAGTCGGAAAACATCAGTCAGGCCAAAGGAAATGAATGCAGTCAGTACAAAAGTCCTTCTGATATTTTCCTCTAGTCTGCCCATTCTCCCATCCATATTTTCTCAAGTGACACTCAAGCATGTTTTGTACTTGTAACCTCATATAATACAATATGTTTTGCACTAGTAACCTCACATAAGATGCCGAGTAATAGGTTACATACCCCTTTAATGTGTGCATAACGTGCATAACATGCACTCAAAACATGCCTAGGCATGACAATCTGAAAATAAACCGGGAAAATGGGCAGACCGGAGGAAAAAATTCGCAGCAGTACTTTTATACCGACTGCATTCAATTCCTTTGGGCTGTGCATTATTTTTCGGATCTTCTGACAAACGGAAGGTACCAGCCAGCCTGTCACTATTTTTTAAAAGTAAAAAATCCCAGGAAAAGGACCTGAGGCCCTTCTGTGATTTTCTACCAGTTCGCTCGGCCGACCGGCCTCGGGCAGAGATCTCTCAAGGAGAGACTGCAGTACAATGTAGTTTTCATTGGGTCCCACATTTTGCATTATGTGACCCAACTACAGAATACAAAAACATCCATACTGGTGCATGACTCGAACCTCAGGTCAATTTGTTAAAAAATGTTTCAACCATATGTGAAAATGGTACATAAAATTTTAATCCTAGCCCAAATTGGCAAAAGATTTCTAACCTTAGGCTATATTTCAAATAATCATTCCAACCTTAAGCCAATATGCCCAAAAATATATTCCAACCCCAGGCCAATTACAGGCTTGTAACCATTTCTACCTTCAAAGCACTACAGTCTCAGAGAGCTTGGAATTCATTGTTTTTTCATCTCTTTTATAATCTTAGGCTTTGCCTTCCCTTTGGTCTCTGATCTTTGCTTTCGACAATTCACACACTTTGTCAATAATAACTTAGAAGGAATGGAACGAAAGCATCAAAACTCAGGCCACAGGCCACTCATCCAACCACCCTCAAAACTCACATCATACACCACTTACAACTTATTTCTTCAAAGTTACTTATATTTTCAAAGTTTGTACACATGTGCACGCGCAACTATTCACTCCGCAAATCACGAGCACAGGAGATTCTACTAACACTACGCTATCAACCTTGTTCTATGCAGTCGAATGTCTGGGTCGCTTCTTCTCTTCTTCAAAACTGAAATAGAGCTCAACTTGAAAAAATCATCTCTTTACAATCTGGAAACAGCAATACAGTTAGCGGGCAAGCGACATCACGATTTGTCGAGGCCCTCCAAAAAGCCGCTAGGGTTAAGAGCAAATCTGGTGAGCTTTCTAAGATATTTGCCTATGTTTCTAGGAATTCTAGTGTACTTTCCTAGCCTTCTTGATGATGAACCGGAGGATCTGAAGCAGGTGAGGGAGAAAGGCAAGATTCTGGTACAGATGTTACCAAGGTGAAACTTGGGTTCGACTTACTTGAGATTCATCCATAACTGAGTAGGCTGCTACTAAAGCAGTTGCAGATCATACTATGATCACATTCACACTTTTGCAAGATCCAAATCTTTGAGCCTCATTCAGTTCTACATCTGCAGCAAGACTTGCTAAAGATCACCCAATGCCACCCTTCATTTGTCGACCATTGTTGCATCCGACGCAACATGTGAAATAATTGCAGAGTGCTCCCAACGCTCCTGATCCAGGCGAGGAATCTCTTGCAGCTTGAGTAGGCATCGATAAGCAAATTCAGCACGTCAAAGTGTGCTTTTGACTACAGTTTCTCAAACCCCAACAATAAAATTTTCTTTTGTAGATCGGAGGTCGAACTTCTTATGATCCAGGTTTAAGAGATCCCTAAAAGGCACCGCATGGTAGAAGTGGATACCGCTTATCGGCCCAAATACATGTTCCACAAAGTTGATCTCGTTTTTGAGTGCGTATTGGATTTTTGCTGCACATTCTATGGCCACCGCTACGGAATCGACCCCGTCCCCTTCGTCTGCTTCCCTTTCTATGATGTACTTATTGTCCATCTCCGCTGTGAAACTAATGCCCGAAGCCTCATGCTTATAGCCTATTTCCACAGAGTCAGAGGAGTATCTGAGAATCTCTACCTTGCCTGGTCCATTTTCGCTGAAAACAAATCCCGGAAGACACAAATTTTTGGTGTATGGCTCACAAAATGAGACTCGTTTCCCTACGTTAGGTATTATATACACAAGACATTTAACGATGAATATGAACTCGTGAAGGCTACCGTAGACTATGAATCCCACTATGTGTTTGAACGTTGCCAATTGCAGAACTACCAACCCCAATTTGTCCTCAATGTATACAGGAACACCGTACCACCAAGTCAAGGCCAGACAAACGGAATACATTATGTTCTTCAAATAGCAGGATCTGACCTTGAATACTACTGCAAGAACGAGTAATCCAGTGATGTAGGCCCTGAAAGAACTTGATAGCAACGGGATTGTGGAATCGTGATATCCAGCTACAGAAACTAATAAGAAAGGGAAATAGGAAAGGATTAAGCTTAAGGCCATGAAGAACCTGCAGACTGGAATATCGTTGTTCAGCAAGAACACAACCCAAGGTATCGCTGTCGTTCCTAGAGCAGAAGTGGCTGAATAAAAATGAAACCAGAAACTTAAAAAGGTGCAGATCACGAAACCTAGTGATGTATCCAACCATGACGTTTTGTATAGAAATCCCTGTGTAAGGAGTAAGGAAGATAAGAGAAGAATCCAAATATTCTCTCGGATCGGTGTATCTAGATATGTCGATAAGGTAAACAGATAAGAAAAATACAGTGCACGCACACACAATACTGCGTAAAAAAAGAAGCTCACAATTTGGAACATGTTCCAGATGAATAAGAGAAAACAACGCCGGTTCGAAGGCGCCGGTTTAAAGTCTTCGTGCTTGAAAAAAGACATGACGTTGCGCGTTATACACACACTAATTCAAGGAAGTAGTAGCAGCACAATAATCAAAGTTCAAGGAGGAAATGTGAAGTTGGAAGAATTACACACACTAATTCAAGGAAGTAGTAGCATCACAATAATCAGAGTTCAAGGAGGAAATGTGAAGTTGGAAGACTTACACACACTAATTCAAGGAAGTAGTAGCATCACAATAATCAGAGTTCAAGGAGGAAATGTGAAGTTGGAAGACATTAAACTGGCCAAGGGTCTTACATGGAGCCGGTCCACCTTGTAAACCCTCTCTTTCCTTCTAGCAGGGTTACGTGGAGAGGAAATTCCTGGACCTTACACAATCCGTAAGTTACCTTTGCATCTTCGGCTCAGGAAGGGACCAAAAATTACAAAGGAAAAAAAGCTGCAAAACCTTACAGTGAAACCTCCCGTTCCTTCCTCGCGCGTAACCCCCTTTTAGTTTCCTGTCCCCCCTTGGTCGTAACCTCCAATCCTTCATAGGTGCCACATCACCACCCTACATATAGGGTTCCCTTGTTACTTCTTTTTCTATAACCCACCATCCCCCTCCCATCTCCATGCTACTTTATGCCATACATACCCCATCCTTCACCCACCATCCCGGTGGACCATTTTGTTTTAGGGCATCGCAGTTGTCTTTTGTCGACGTGCCTATTTTGCAATATTTTGTAGGGTACTCCCCCATCTCCATTGTTCCTTTATGTGCGTAAACCTATCTTTCTTCTCGTTGCCAAGTTGCAATTGTTTGATCACATCCATTAGTTGTTTGGTTGTTGCAAGTGGTTCTACAACCTCTAATCCACTATCAAGTGCTTTCATTGTTCAATTCACAAAGTTCTCACATTGCAAAACTATAAGTAATAACATCATTTCTCACCCTCATTTCCAAAGCTGCCAAGCATGTCTTGTGTCATTACATTGCATATGTTTTCTTTTCTTTTCATTCTTGCATGCATTAGGCATGTTCCATGTTTTGGACTTGTTCCATCTGCCAATGTGATGTTAGTTCTTGATTAGTATCTTGATAAGCTCATCCTCTTGATCATGCATTTTTGCATTATTTTTCACAAGCATTATTTCAAACTCCAATTTAGTTTTTATTGGGCTTTGATTCCACACCTCATCCCTACAATTCAAAAGGTATGCAACATTGTTCTACACTAACCTTAAAACATGTCCATATTCATAGGTTTTGTTGTTGATCGTTCTTGTAACATGAGTATTTCC
>Ga0209611_10000448_pt1 | contig 60696 bp, 40 predicted proteins | sample S1TSphgellanicum_3_FD_187693 | JGI IMG/M metagenome (GOLD analysis project Ga0209611, IMG submission 187693) | Host-associated microbial communities from peat moss isolated from Minnesota, USA - S1T2_Fc - Sphagnum magellanicum MG (SPAdes) (version 2) | ecosystem: Host-associated > Plants > Peat...
GCGTAACCCCCCCCCCCCCCCCAAAGTGCACTTGACTAGCAATGTTGTGTTTCCAAGAAAGTAAAGCAACAGAGAAGTTAAGAAGTATGGGGAGCCTGTTTTGTTCTGGTATGGGCCTGACATTTGCCAAAACTAAAGGAAGCTGTATGTTTTGGCTATGCTTTTTTATTCATGAGGTTAAGGTAGGGTTGGAGGGTGGATTATAGTCTGTTTATGTCAGCACAGACAGAGTCTATCCACCACCTGCATGTTGTGCATGTTAAACACACACCAAAAGAAGCTTTGGAGAATGCTTGGAGTCACTCAGTAACCAAAGCCTAGATTACCAAGATAAAACTGAACTAATCAAAACCCTAAATACTGGAAGTTGTACTCCAAAACGCATTTGGTGCCAGGCTTCCTTGCAATCCAGGCCACCCTCAAAAGCCTGTCGCCAACAAGTAGCAATCACCCTTCCTAAACTCAGATGAAGTTGGACACCTCTATAAAAATTGCAACTCTGCAGGATATAGTAGTTGAAAGCATTGGTGGCAGGGAGGGACAAAATTAGTTTATCCCTTGGGTAAGATGTTTTTATGAACCCCCTCCATGTGGGTGATTAGCTTGGGGGCACCCCTAAGCATTTTGTTGTTGAACTAACTAGGAGGTTTTATGGCTAAGGATGATAGTATGTGGGGATGTTTGGGTACCAATGGAATATGGCACTTACACTCATTATATATTTTTTGGACCTAACATTGTGGTTTGGGTCACAGCACTCTGGCATATTATGAAGCCCTAATGACCTCTCTTCTGAGGGGCCAAGCCAAATTGCCCAACTGATGTGAAAATGTGGCACTTCAGTTATACCACCCAAGGAAGTTAGCATTGAGTGCCATTATTGTAATGCGCCTAAATGAAATGACAGTATCTATTGCATCCTGCCTGATGGCCTGTACATTTTAGAAGAAAGCAAGGTTAGCCACAACTTGTAGGTAATTTTCAGTGTCATGTCAAATGGGATGGGTGCAGAGTGGTTCCTAAAACATACACAATTGTGTAGGAGTAGGTTGGTTATCCTTTACAATACTGGCCAGGCTTAAGTAGACATAGAATGTGAATATGATATGTCTACCTAGGCCTGGACAAGAAAACAGTTATTTGCAAGTGAATAGATTGTAACTTTCAAAATGAGTAGGGTACTTTGTTATGGCGAAAGTTGTGAGAGTTGTGTAACTATCATGGCAGTAGGTGAGCACAAGTGGGTTGAGAGGACCTTGTAAATAGTATTGGTAGTTTGAAATGGGTAGGTAAGTAGTAATAGTGTCCACTGGGTCTGGTTGGGGGTTCAATGGAATCTTCATGCATTTCAGTTTCATCTTCCCAACCTCCATGTGCAATTTTGTGTCAGCTCTCAAAATTGTGGACTATTTTGTGGACTGAGTCGGGGTGTTTCACTTCTTGTCTGGCTTTTTCACTTTCTTCCTCACTCTCATATCAAACAGTCCCGCTAGCCCACAACAATAGACAGTGGGACTGCAGTTGAGAGGCCTCAACTTGGGGTTCATCCCGGCAGTGCCTTTCATTTCTGGGTGAGAGGAATTCTGTGATTAGCAGCAGTACTGAGACTTGCATGCAGGTTTTCTGCATAATGAAGAGGGTGTGAGTTTAAAGTTTAAAGTCCCTAACCCAGCCATTGAAGCACTTTTCACTGGCACATTTGAGGAAATGTGCTGGTTGCTCTTCCAATATGTCTGCCATGAAGGAATTGGATGTTGCTTATGTGTAATTCTTTGTGCCAACAGAAGACTGCTGCTCACCCTCCCCTCCACCCCTTTGATGTGTTAACGCATCCATTCCTAGAGAAATTCTGAAATTCTATACCTAGTAGTTGACCATGGTCAGGGTGAGCCAACACCAATGCTGGTACCTTCAGCTTCTGGAGCCAGGCCTATTAGTGGCTATATTTAACCTGGGAAATGTGAAATTTGGGCTTGGGGACCCTGCTGCTTTAGTCTTTGGAGGGGATATGTATCATGTGCAGAAAGCAAGAATTTTGGGGCATATAGTTTACATCATGGTACCAGTGTGGGTGGACAGAGCTCGATGTTGGTGGGGGTGGTTATTTAGCGTCTTGTGGTGCCGGTTTGGCCAAGGCCCAAGGTGTTGATGACAATCTCAATTGGGTAAATGAATGTTTTGGAGCTTGTCAATGCTGTGATACCATGAAGTCCCATGGAGCTGCACTAATCAAGTAGTACAGGGCTTCAACACATGTTTATCCAAAAAATAATTAATTTTAACATTCCATGTTGAAAATGGAATATTACAGAATATTTGAAAAGGGTATTTATTTTCTGTCACAAAAAAAATTTCTTTGAAAAAATGTATTTTGAAAATTTTAACATTTCTTCAAACAATATAATTGGTGTTGAAGCTGCCAAACCATTACAGTATGCCATACAAGTCCCTTATATAAAAGGTTTTGGCTTCAGACTGAATGCCTTGTACACCAGCTAGTGAAGAGTTCTTGGCAATGGGTAGTGGATTCTACTTGTCAACCCCTAAACAGGTAGTTTCAAATTTGGGTTTCCATACATATGGAAAGAGGCCACATACAGGGGTGGTGGGTAGAGCTAAACCAGGATGCACACCTGGTCCCAATTGTGCTATGAAGTTCAAGCACCTCAAAGATTGAAAGAAAGTATTGTGATTGATGTTTACCAACTAAGAAGCCAGTGCCCACATATAAGAAACCTTCAAAAGAGTTTGTATGGACTGGGGAACAATTGTTTCAAGCATGAGATGGTTACTGCCTAATGATGTATGCTATGGGGAGTGACTTCTCTAATTCTCTATCTTAAACCATCAGGGTTTGGGAAATTGATGAGCTAGGAGGTCAGATCCAAAGCTAAATTTGGGGGAGGGTGTCCAATCTCTCATTTTTCATCAGCACCCTTACAAAATAGAGAAGGGCAAAGAGATGGAGGTGTGTTAGGGTTGCAAGGATGAAAAGGCCTGGCAGAGCAGAAACAACTGAAAGTACCAATTACTAAGAAATTGAGGTTTTATGTAAACAAGAGAGCAATCTTCAAGTACATTGGTTCACTAGTCTTCTCAGGGGACTTTTTGTTGAAGCATTACTGGTGGATTGTGGATCAGTTGGGATTCCTAAAGGTTAAATCATGGGTGGTTTCAGATCACTTTCAATTACTCAATGTGAAAAAAAAACTTAAACATCATCAATGTCGTCAATGAACCTCCATCCAATCTGAGGCATGTCTCCCAATATGCCAGGAGCAAGGAAAAATTTGAAATGCATGTGCATACTGTCAATGGTACAATTTTTCAGGCTTGAAATTTAGGGTATGGTATTCAATGTTTTGTTTCTTGACAAAGGCTATGACAAGTGCAACAGGGAAAAGGCCTGCAGAGTTTTCTTAAAAGGGTTCAAACACCATCTGTTACTCCATGCTGCCTGTTATAGATTTCTAAATACTGACACCAAACATGACAACAAAGAACCATGTAGCTGCAAAATATGGCAACATGGACAGAAAAGGTACAGGAACATTATGCAACCTGTATTGACCATTGAGACACACACATGCATGACTACATGAACTCTGACTTCAAGGAACAGTTTTGAGCTTCATACTTCCAAGACCAAGTGCATATAATGGAAATGAAAGAAACAATGAAGAAAAGGTCTAAAGTCAAGAAGTTCCAAGTTATGGAGCTTGAAAATGCACTAATCCATAAAACTGTGTCATCACCTACCTTCTGGAAAGAACAGATTCTGAATTTAATTCAGAAGAACACCCAATTGCAAGTTATTTGCTGCCAGAAAAAGAATGGTGCATACTAGCTGACGAGTGAGACTAAGTCAGGTTCTTTAACTCTTGGGGCAACTGCCTCCATGCTAGACTGGTAGAACTCTGTTTAAAGTTTCCGACTCTTCACTGTCACATCATTCTACAAACAATTATCAGCCCAGGAAAGCCCATTCCAAACACAAACAGAATGCTTTCACCATGACTTGAAATGTCTTCAAAAGCATTGATAACTTCTACATACTTGTGATTTTCAACTTTAATAAAATTGAGAGATGACCCAATGATAATGTTGGAGAGTTTTCAGATGCAACAGTATGTCAGCAAGCAGGAAAAAGGGGAGACCCAAATGCTAAAAACATAGAAAGAAACTGAGGAGCATTGTGAACATGATGGCAGTATCACACGTTTTGTGAGTTTCAACAGTAACAATATGGTAGTAACCAGTTATCATAACATCCCCACAGAATTCATCAGCTCCCAGCTGTAGGTGAAGGCCAATGTCAGACATTAGTCAACATACTAAGTTTATGGCATTACTCTGGCAGTAATGGTAAGACTCAACCATGATGACATGAAACAGACAAAAATCACAATGGAAACCATAAAGGATGGGAACACCAAGAGGAAGAAAAATGACAAAGGTAACTGCTGTGAACCAAAAACAAACATATCAAGAATGAATATGGTTGTCACTCACAAAGTTTCAGACCATCACCTCTATCATGAATCACAGGGACTAGCTGCAGTTTCTCCCCGACTCTGTTCATAGCTCTCAAGATTGGGTGTAGACAAGCATATAATGATCTGCAGCAAAAAAAAAACCAAACAAGGAGAGATGAAGAGAAGAGACAGACAATGCTGAAAGCTTTGTAAGGATGTTTGGATGAGGACAAAGGTTTCAAACTAATTATGCAGAACACTCTTGTAATGAAATTTAGATATGTTCAGAAGACTTGAGGACATTATACTTACAAATCAAGTCAACCTGAAAGAAATGAGAGATGACTATGTGAGATTCAGATGCAACATATCTATATGATTACAGAGAACTGTTCAGAGAAACATTGTAAGGTAAGCATTCTTTCAGTTCCTGCAAAACCAGAACACACATGACAAGGATGAGTGACATCCTTGCTTTGTTAATGTCAAATCACAAAGATGTCTTGGTCATGAATGGCTGTGACTAGCTGCCATTAGTTCCACTGACTTCATCAGCACCCTATGGTGGGTGTAGATAAGTATAGAATAATCTACTAAAACATTTGGGCAAACAGTTTTACAAAATGTTTGTGTCCCTGAGTTTCTGATGAATTTCTGGAAGCAATGGGAAGACTCAGTAACAATGTTGGCTGGCACTCAAGCAGCATAGATAAATAAAAACATTTCAATGCATCAGAACATAAGCAAGCAAACAGGAAAAAGAGGAGGCCCTAAGAACAACATAGAAAAACCTGAGGAGCAATCTGCACAACAGTAACAGTCGTACAGTGACCTTCAACGGCAACATGTATGGTAATTACCAGCTACCATAGCATCCCCTGGTAGTCCTAATGCTTCATGGAAAAGCTGTGAAAACAATCAGTCTTGAAAAAAAATTGCACTTCTAAGTTCTTCGAATGAATTCTTATAACTCAATTCATGAACTTAATTATCCAAAGAGCTGTTCTGCAGGAGGATAGTACCTTAGTAAATTAATTCTGGTGGCCATTTATCAGTGCAGTATTGACTGATATGGACCATGGAAAAAAAAAAAACTGTTTCATGGAATCACTACCCCTCACTCACATCAACAAAGTTCCATAATACTTTGCTGTGGGAAGCTAAGACACAGTTAAGTTTTTGGCCCATTAACAGGAGTGCGCAACCACTATCCTTTCCAGAAACTGCTTGCATACAGTTTGTTCCTGCAGCAAGGCAAGCATCTAAGACATGACTCAAATGACAATGAAAGGAGAATCAGGCATTTAAGGATGTAAATCTGCATCCCTGAGGTTAGCAGACTTGCTATTTTTAAACCCTTAACTACTGACAACAGACACAAAGATTTAGATTCCTATCTTCATGATCAACCCATATCAGTACCACTCTTCCTGCCTCTGGCATTGATACAAAAACTGTGTTTGTATGAAGACTCTGATTTTGACCAAAAAGAACATTCATATTCAGAACACACTTCTTACCTTCTGCCTTCTACCAAGGATTCTAGATCTTTGTGGAATTTAGAGTGCAATCTGGACTCATGTGAATTCTAGGTCAAAAGCTGGGAAAGCTTATATGTAGGTCGTACCGTGACTACAACATGGAGAAGCACAACTTGGTTCACTTGGAGGACATAGTTAGGAAGAGAGAGTGATCCTAAGCTTTTCCTTTCCTAGTCTGCCAATAAATGCAATCCAGTTGAGATGGAGAAAGTGTTGACATATGTGACAGGATCCTGGACCAATGCAAGGGAACAACTTCATCGGAGAGTTTTCCTTGAAACAAATGAGGGCTTACCTTTATAGAATTGATTGCCCAGACTTCCAGATTCTCTCCTTAGAACCCCCTAGTGCATATGCTGTCTGTGATCCACACTTTATGGTCCGTCTTGTGACTTTCAAAACTGGAATACAACGGTGAAGGATCAAATCTTCATCCTTGCAAAAAGACTGTCTCCCTTTGATAGTCTGAAAAGAATTGAAGAGGCATGGACTGTTGAAACCAACCAGAAACTACAGATGTTGGAGTCACCAATGTCATTCTCATCTTCGGTCACAGTGGTGGAGACATCACTGCTCAGTCTGCTCGACTACGACACGCAACTGTGGCCTCTTGCAGCAATCTCAAAAGCCAAATGGGAACTGTGGGCGCCAAGTTGCCAATCACAGAGTGTATCCAACCAGGGTTGTTGCAAACTAGACCCGAAGACCAGAATGAAAAAGCAAACGAACTCCGTCGAAGACGAACAATCCTTGAAACAATGCAAGCGAACTTCTTGCCTCCGAAGACATGAACTGGAGAAGAAGAAGAAGAAGAGCAGAATCATATCTTCGCTTTTCGTATCCGGAAACTGAGTCACACTGCAATGAGCCTCCCCAGTTCACTCACGCACAGTACTTTTTAGGTTTTACGGGTGCGTTGCAAGTGGGGCTGGGGGGGATGCGGAGCAAGACAATGATAATCGACAGAAGCCTCGTGTGATGCCGTCGTCATCACCGTCTTCTTCCTCTGGAAAAGTAAAAGCGAACGGGCAAAACACGGAATGCAAAAGGAAGAAGACACGCGTCCATGCCAATGTTCGAACCACAAGCTGCCACAGTCGCTTCTTCTACACCGTTCTTGCAGCTATTTCCTCCTGACCGGTATATGTGTAAATTTTGATCAATCTGGGTTTGGGTCAATATAAAAAACCTAATCTCTTTTCTAAACCGTGCCTCACACTTTAGACTGTTCTAGAAGTTTCTACTACAGGAGCATTACTTTGGAAACTAATAATATTTTGTTGGCAAGACTGACCTGAGCCGAAGAGCCTTTTGCATAATAATGGGGTGTCTAGGCCGGAGGTGTGGTGTAGACATATACTCTTTTTGATGGTTGCAGTGTGCAAAGCCGTTGCATCGGAGACTTTCCCTACAATTGTCATCGCTTCTTTTTATAGCAAAATCTGATTTGCATTCTATCTAGGGTTCTTGGCGGGGTTTGCTCCTCGGATTTTGTGCAGAACATTGATTCTCCCAATTTTCAGTTTCTGACAGCCTGCTGTGTGTGTCTCTCTCTCTTCGTAGTTTAGGAATCGTGAGAATCATCTATGGCGTCAACAGGCGAAGAGGCGGTGCAGACTGTGCTTGTGACAGGAGCAGGAGGAAGGACGGGCAAGATCGTCTTCGAGAAACTGAAAAAGCAGCCAGGAAAGTTTGTGGCTCGCGGCCTGGTGAGAACTGAGGAGGCTTCTCTGGGAGGCGATGGCGTCTTTGTTGGTGACATCACCAAGCCGGAGAGCTTGACTCCGGCTTTTGAAGGTATCGATGCGTTGGTGATCGTGACAAGCGCAGTGCCGAAGATGAAGCCCGACTTTGATCCTAGCAAGGGAGGTCGTCCCGAATTTTACTTCGCAGAGGGAGGCTCGCCCGAGGAAGTGGACTGGAATGGACAGAAGGCACAGATCGACGCTGCAAAGGCTGCGGGAGTGAAGCACATCGTTTTGGTCGCATCTATGGGAGGTCAAAATGTGAATCATCCTTTGAACTCTTTAGGCAATGGAAAGATTTTGATATGGAAGCGGAAAGCAGAGCAGTATTTGGCCGATTCGGGCATTCCTTACACTATTATCAGGGCGGGAGGTTTGAACGACAAAGAGGGAGGTATTCGGGAACTCGTCATAGGGAAAGATGACGAGCTCTTGAGCACCACCACAAAGTCTCTTCCTAGGGCTGACGTCGCGGAGCTTTGCGTACAAGCCTTGATCATTAGGGAGGCTCAGAACAAGGCCTTCGATGTTGCCTCCAGGAATGAAGGCGAGGGAACTCCAACAACGGATTTCGTCTCTCTTTTTGGTGATGTTACCGCCAAGTTCTAAGCTGGATTCTTCGTTTGTTGCCAATGTAGTTTTGGTTATTGCAATTATAGTGGAAACCATACGGGGTGTTTCTCGTGTGGCTCCACTGGGGCTCGATGGACACTCAACAAGCATTTCATATATTACAAAATTAGTTCAAAATGGTTTTTCTTTTCTTGAGCTTTGAGTCCTACGAGCGCCAGGCACTTAGTGTTGTTCACTGGACCTTTATTTTCTGCCGCTGAATGCGAGTTCACTAATGTTTGAAGAACCGTCATGGTACTAACAGTCTGACAACCGACACTACATCTGGGCATATGATGAAAAACAGCCAGTAAACAGCCCGTCAGCAAATTCCCCAACTCTATACCAGTTTCCAGCGCACATGTGTGAGGTGGGCGTGAGAGTTTTCTTTGAGCTTCCAGTGAAGCATTTCTAGGGGTTACTTTCACTTAACTCTTGATTTTTGACGAGGCTTTTTCAATCTTCAAAGCATTTTGGAGTTTTTTCCCCCTCAATTTTAATGAATTTTCAAGTTGTTTGTTTGGTTTTTAAAAAGTTTATGTTAGAGATGGATTACACTCTGTTTGGGAGGGTTGTGTTTAGTTGGATGCTTCTCTCTATTGGATAATTGTGCAGTCTTCAAATAAGGGTGCATGATTTTTTTTTGGTGGATGAGCCTTCACTAGAGATACATGTGTTGTGTGCAAGTACAGTTTTATAGTAAGAGACATTGATCTTGTAAGTGGTGGAATGAGCCCATGCAACATTGTTCAATGGGATTTTGTGCAGAATATTGTGTGGCATACAACACCAAAAATGAGGGATAGGAAGTTCTTGTTGTACTACAGAATTAGTTTTAAGGCATTTAACAATTTAGTGTTATAAACTAAACCAATAATTAAAATAAATATAAAAATGAAGGCTTCAATAAAGGCGGATGAACCCAATTTGTTGAGGCTACTGGACTCTCACCATCTGGGGTGCGGGAAATAATCGCTTCGCCTACCAACACGACACTTATATTACTCTCCCACAACCTTGTTTTCACGGTTTAGGCTACTCCCATTTCACTCGTCGCTATTACGGGAATTGTTTTTGCTTTCTTTTCTTCTGGTTACTAAGATGTTTCAGTTCGCCAGGTTGTTTCTTGCATGTTGGGTCGTAAACTCCTTTTCTCAGAAAAGAAGCTATGACGATATCTAGAGAATAAGCATCGGCTAACTCTATGCCAGTAGCCGCGATAAGACAGAGGATGCAAGCGAGTTGAAATTGTTTCTTCAATCCTAGTGTGCGAACCATATCAAACCATAACTAGAGATTAGACAAATTGTAACAATTGTGCCATATAGGTTTGTTCATGAAATTAGTGCCACACATGGCTGATCAATTTAACTTAGGAGTTTTTCCCCATAAGCAAGTACAATTGACATAGTTTGTGATGTTTTATGTGATAAAAATAAGTTGTTTAGCAAGAATATTAGTATTTCTTATGTGGATCACATGAAAAAATTTATTGATCATTTTGTGATCTCACATGATTATTTAATGTTTGTGGACCCATTGATGATATTCATATATCATTAGTTCATTCTCTCAACAAGAGAGTGACACTTGTAATGAGTGATTTTTAAAAGTAAATTAAAACCATAACATTGTAATCCAACTAGTTTGCGATGTAGATGAAAAATGTTGGAACATGTGTGCTGACCAAGATGGCGGAGTTCATGATGGAAGGCAATTCAAGATGTCTGATTCTTATGCACAATTGAAAAATTGTGAAACTTAACAAGAGCTGGTGGTGTTGTTTGTTCGAAGTGTGAGAGGCACACCTTATAACATTAGTAATGCAACATACACAATTTGACCATATTTGTTTAAAAACTAGAAAATTCGTAATCCAAATGTTGTGGATAATATAAGGTATGATTACATTATGAATTCAGGGAAGCAAGGAATTGAAAATGCATTTGGATCTTTGAAGTACATGTGGCATATATTAAAACATTTTAACTCAAGAATTGATAGAACTTTGATAGTTGCTATTGCTTATTATGATTTACATAATTAGTGTATAGATTGAGACACATTTGAGCCAAGGCCTCCAAATGTTGTAGCTTTTTTAAACAATCTCCGAGGATTTGGAGATAGACTACCAACTTTCAAAGAAGAAGAAATTGTTAAGGTTGAAGGAAAAAAATTGAGATTTCTTTTGTTTGAACAATGGTTGATTTGCAACCCAATTAAATAATAAAATATGGTAAAGATATTACTTTTGAATGGACATTGAAATTGAACTAAATTTGCATTGAATTGAATTGAACAAATGTGAATTGAATGGACATTTACATTGAATTTGTGAATTGAATTGAATGAACTTGAATTCAATGTGTATTCAATTATATTCAATGTATTCAACTAAATGTCAATTAGATATTTTGTAATTTTGTGTTATTGGAACAAACCCATGTAGGGTGTTGCTTTTGGTTTCAAAACCCCATTCAATAAATTCCAACATGTCTATCCTACTCAATATACACATGTGCAAATTGAACCAATGATTGGAAAACAAATGTAAACTACAACACCAAACTCGTATTATTAGAATCTTATTCATTGATTCTTGGCATACATCTAAGTAGACACCCAATTTTAAACAAAGAGTCAAGGAACTACAAAATATCCTATCATTTGTAACCAATTAAATTATAACTACCATGCAACTAGTTGTTATTTACAATTGTATGGGATCGTCCTACGACTAAAAAATTATAATCATATAATTTTCAATATGTACATGCTACCTATCCCTCGACTAGGCTAGGTGTCACATTATATGTTACATAGGTCTAAGTTAGGTTAGGTGCAACATCATAAGCTATTTAAATATAGGCTACACTAGGTGTCACATTATATGCTACCTAGGTCTACGCTAGGTACCACATTATATGCTACTTAGGTCTAGGTGCCACACGGCCTATGTGACATGTGGCCTAGGTAGTTTAGCCTTAGGTGCTACATGGCATAGGTGTTCTATCCTAGTTGCCACATGGCCTAGCCCTAGGCATAACCAAGGTGTCACATGGTTTAGGATTGAACCTATCATAAGGGCCATGTGACTTATGTGGTGTACCTTTATAAATACCATGTGGCCTAACCCTAGGCTTAGCTTAAATGCCATGTATCCTAGGTTTAGATGTAGTATCCCTAGGCCTAGCCTTGGGCCTAGCCTAGGTTTCACATTACCTACAACCTCATTTATTCTTAAACAAAGCATATCATCATTGATTGTTTTGAGTCACATATATGTTGGCTACAATGTGATTTTGCTAAAGTTGGGATTGGTTACACTCGGAATATGTCATACAATATTGGTGTTATGAATGTTGAAGGAAATATAGGACCATTGACCAATGAGAAGGTGGAGTAGCTATGTGACATTGTCAACCAGTATTTGTATCGCACAATTGGTCTTCTTTTTGTATTTATTGCTTGTTTAGGATGCAGTTGGAACCTTATGTGCATCCCTTCTTTGATGAACTAAGTGACTCTTGGCTTGGGCACATGCACATCTCAGCCCCCACTTTGCCTTGACTTTTGCCCCAACTTTGCCCCTAAAACTTCAAAAAAGGGCAAAAGTGACACATCCTTTTTTGAACACATGTTGGCAATTTCAATTGCTACCAGTTTAGGCAAAGGTAAATATGAAGTGTTTTTTACTTAGGAAAGGTAAATATTAGAACTTTTTTTACCATATTAAGGTTTAACCAACATTCAAATTTAGGGTTTTGTTTGTTGTTTGGGTTTTAGCATTTTGAACTTTTAATAATTTGTGATTTCTGGTTTTGTGAGTGTACTAAAGCTTGTAAGTAATCTTCATCATTCACATTTGAATTTTAAAATTAGTATTTTCAATGAATTCAATTATTATTAGCATTGTATTATTAACATGTTTTCTTTTTGATCATGTTGAGATTTTGAAAGCTAATTGTCACAAGAGGAAGAAAATGGTTTTAGCAAGGAATTTATTATTAGAGCTTGAGGTACCACTCATCTTCTATGCAATGCCAACTATTTTTTCTCTTCTTGCTTACCATGAGACTAGGCCACATAAGATTTGGTGGAAAGAACCTAAATAATCTCAAGGATGTTATTTCATGAGCCTGGGAACATGAGCGTGAGCAAGTGAGCATTAGTAAGGGAGCAAGACTGAATATTTTTTAAAATATTCTTCCCACATTGACGAAATATTTGAAATATATTATGTCACACTTAGGACAAAATATTTGGTGATGTGGAAGAATATTTTGCCACGTGTCATGGATGAATGATATTTGTGGATGAAAATGTGGATGAAAAATGACAACAAATGAAATCTTTCATGAACATTCACAATAGGATACATTCCAAACCGAATACAAGAAATTTATGTTGGTTTATTGTGAACAATTCATCTCATGAAATGCTCAAGTTATACTTGAACTAATATTTCAAATTCCATTACTACCAAGTATATTCTAGCTTTGTAACATCCAAACCATATAAAATTTGAAATTAGATCAAATTCAGTGGCACATAAATCTATTGACCCACCAAAAGGTATGTGCCAATTCAAACACTACTTGTCCACCACAAAGAGGTATGCGACCATTAAGAATTGAGACAATATCAAGCGCCCCATGACACCTTACCATTTTAAACTTTTTTTTTTCCCATTCACTCTCTCAACCCCTTGGCAACTTGTACAATGAAATTGCATTCTTTTTCATTCTACTACTAATTTGCATGCAAAATACCTCAATTTGCATTATTTGCATGGGTATTTCTTAGTTACATCCTCTATTCTTCAACTGTCTACTTGCACTCATAAAACGTTTCTACTCTAATGGCAAAAAGAAAATGGTCATCAACTATCACATCAAACATGTTGGAATTTATGATTGAATACACATTAAACTCAAACATATTAGAAAGAATTTGCAAGATGACAAAAAATCCATTAGAATATCCAAGAGAATACCAGGTTAGACCCCCTCAAGCAATTGCTCAAAATTAGAACATGGGAAACATAATGGAAGAGAGTAATTGACAAAACAGAAGAATGGGCGGCATGGCGATGGGCAAATCCAAAGATGGACAAAGAAAGTGTTTTTATAACGAGACAAAGTGTGAACACTTCTAAGGATGATATGGAGGACTACAATTTGGCAATGTTTACATATGCAATGGACTTCTTAAAAAAACACGTGAGTTTAAAGAAGTCAATTCTAAAGCATTTTTTCACAAGCTTATTGAATGATTTGTCAATAGAAGACTTGTTAACACGTGGGAATTTGCTATCCACATAATTCATGAATCCTTGATGACAACTTTATGCAACTCTAGGTAGGTGAGCCTAGGTTCCATAAGAATTGAGGAACAAAGTCTTAAAACAACTTGTTAATTGTCAAATGATAAGGCCGATCCTAAAATCACGAGACATGTATGACAATAGAAAAAAATTGACAAATTGGAAATTGAATAAGAAACCAAAATCCTATTCTTTACATTGAATCATAACATAATAGATGTGTGAAAATGAATATTTGTTCAAAATATGAGATCATAGAAGGAAAATTTTATTATGAAAAATTAAAATAAAATTATGGCTGAACTTAAGCAATCTTGAACAAATTCGTAGTGACGGTTGAGACAAAAAGTTAATAAAAACTTCAAATCAAAGTAGTAAATGATAATCAAAATCATATACATGATGTTGTGGCTATTGAAACAAATGTAATTATTCTGCCATTTGGAATTATTCTGGCATATGTAATTGTTTCGACCTCGTCAATAAAAACTAAATTGTCCAATGACAACCAATGTTTGTGATGCTAGATTTAAATGTAGAATTTGACTAAACAACTACAAATATCTCATGAAACTAACATGTTTCCAAATGTCTCCTATGTTGTGCATTCAATTTAGTTTTATTTTTAGGTTGAAGGGATCCATCAAATAAATTTAAGACAATTTTTTTAATTGCATCATGTCAACATACCCATATCCACGACATTCTTGCAAAACACTACCAGATTTGGATTTGTACTTGTCTATACAAAAAAAAATTAAAAAGTGTAGATGTAGAGTTCCAAGCAAAGGTTGGATATTAGGCATTTATTAATCATTTGCAGGATTACAATATATATGCAACAATGATCAAAATGTCGATTCCAGAGTTTTTAAGTAGCTTGCCATAACCACCTGGAAATAATCCATGACCAAAAGACCCAACAATCAAGAATTTATAACATAATTTCATCGGCAGTGCAATTATCTTTTAGGATTTCAAGTGTCCAAGAAAATAAACGATTCAATTTTTTTTTTAAAATGGTCATGAAATGATATTGATGCAAAAGATGATCAATATGAAACACTTGCACTTGCTTATAATAAGGAAATGGACCAACTAGTGGTGGCCAACACAATCAGTAACGAGGTGGAAGAAGAGAACAATCCAAGGTAGATGACAAAGAAAAAAGCGAAGGGCCAAAGATAACACACCTAGGAGATACCACAATAGATTTAGACAAGGAGGAAGAAGAATTGGCAACACCAAGGTCAGTAATGGACAAGGAAGCAAAAGAATCAACAACACCAAGGTTAGTAATGGATGAGGAAATGGAAGAACCAAGGACACCATGGTTAGAAATGGGTTCAAACACTATCAACAACACACCAAGAGAAATTGGTTTTGCCCACTTTGTCTAACACAGAGGCCCACAAAATAATTGATATTCACAAGAAATAGAACCAAAACACTTGGATTAGTTTTACAAAACTCCAATTTGATGTATAACAAAATTGACTAAAAGGAAATGAACTTCAGAAGTTGCAAGGTTAGGTTTTGTGAATATGTAACGTAGATTGAGCACTCAGAGCTAGGACTACAAATATATCAGAATTTCAAAATGGACATGGAAAAGGTGAATTTGAAAATGTATGATAATTGTTTCTTGCAAAAGAATTGAAGTTTTATAATAACCTAAAGTGAAGTCGAAAAGAACATGTTGCCTCCAAGATTGCAAACTATAGCAAAAGTTAATTAGGTTGATGCCACAAATATATTAAATAAAGTGTTGTCTCCTAAGTTAAATTCCATACATGTGAGATAAAATGTTCAAGAATGCAAATTGGTTTCAACCTAAGGCATGGGGCACTAGGTTTAATAAATGCAAGAAAAAAAATCTTGTGAGTATGAACTAGATACATTGAAGGTAAGTGTAAAAAAGATACATTAAATGAAAATCTTTCAATGGCGATGTATGCATTGGTAAATAAGTTATTGCAAAAAAAATTTTGAAAAGAAATCCAAATCCAAAAGAAATTTTATTATGAAATAGAGGAAAACTACAAGCCACACTTATCTATCTTTCAATTGCTTCAAAATCTATGAAGTGTATCAAAATTATTATAAGTATGTGGAAAAATAGAGTGGGAAGAAAAAGGGCAAGCTACCAAAATTTGAACATAGTCTTCAACATATGAAGGCAGTTGGGGGTTTGAAGGTGGGCTTGGAAAAAATGATCACAAGCAAAAAAAGGTATGGGCCTCGAGGAGCTAAAGACACCTTTGCATCACATGAGAAGGGGCGTCATTAGTCTGTCCAAATTCAAAAGAGGAAAGTAGAAAGTAGATTTGGTGGAAAGGTTAGACATATTCACAATCCAAATCAATCTTGGAACATTTATGGATTGGGGATTTAGGATTTAGGGAATGGTTTGGCAATTCTTCACCCTAGGATCTCTCATCTTGAAAAAGAAGACAAAGAACTTCATTGAAGACCTCTTGATCTCCATCAAGTGCCAAAATGTGTTGGCCTAAATTACGGCATGCCAACACACTATTACTTGAAAGGAAGAGAATGCTAGATGAAAGTTTGGAATGAAAATGCAATGCATTAATAGAATGCTTATAATAGTACATACTAGTTGACGTTGCGAAATCAACAACAAAGGATTTCGACTTCGAGTAAGTTCTAATCAAGGCTTCAAATGTCAGAAGATGCATTTTTTTGCTTGCACAAAATGGCTTCCTAGAACTTGAGGTGTCATTGTGGTGCTATTAGTCTAGTTATATAGACCATCTTCCTCCATAACCAAAATCCCTTGTTGAGTATGCTAGAAGTAAGTGCTTGAAACTCAAAAGTTTGGGGGGTCCTCACCAAAAGTGTAGCCTGGGCTGAGTAGAATCTGCAAGAAGAAAAAAGGTCATTGAGGATGTTAAGGGGGTAGGATGAGTATATGATTTTGGATGAACAAGGCAATTAGGATAGGGACTGATAAGGGAACTTTGTTAGTTTGAATTTTGAATTCTTGTTGTTTTGATCATGATGATGTGATTGGGATAGTTCAAAAGGTTAGAGTTCTCGAAAACAGGGGAAAGAAAATATGAGACACATGGTTTGGAAAAAAGTAGGAGAAGTTATAAGTACTTGCAATAGAAAACCATAAACAAAATTTAAGTTTTTGGATTTTTTTAAAACAAAACATGGGATTACGTTGTAATTTGGATTCATGTTTTCAGTAATATAAATAAGCACATACTTCTACAATGAATTTTATGTTCATCTTTTGTGTGAATTTTCTATACTATCAAATCATGATGAAATGAATTGTAATATTGTTTCTTGAGTTTTTTATGTATTCTGAAAACTTTGGTTATATGTAATAACCATGAATGTGATGTTTTAATGAATGGTAGTGTTAAGTTTGTTGAAACTTAAGACATGAATAATGAACATATGCATGTGAAATGCAAATATGTTGTTACAGTAATGTGAAATATTCTATAGGAATTTAAATTTCACTTATACTAGTTGTTCATTAATAACAATTAAGGTATTGAATTCACCTAATGAAGGTAGTTGGTGAGAATGGCACGCTTGGGAAGCCACTTTCTAGTTTTCATTCGCGAGGACACTAGAGAAGACCACAAAAGATGCATTGCCTTCTTCTGGAATTTCAATGGTCTTTTTGTTCGAACCAAAAATAATTCCTGCCAAGATGACAATGGTCGACAACCTCTTAGCGAATTGAAACCTGATGTTATCCTTGAACCTTTGAAAAAAAATTAGGTCGAAACAAGGATGGGTGATGACTTTTTGGTGATAGGCCAAAACATTTACTAAAATGTTTCCTATTAGTTCTTTCAAGTAAGTCATTTAAATCCCTCTTTGAGGTTGTGACCTCATAACCGACCATGGTAACGTCTTTCAAAAGCTCCACGATCTCTTGAGGAATTGTCTTTTTCCCCTTCCCTTTTGTAGCATATTTCTTCTTTCTTGAACATCCGAACCCCCAAAGCTTGTGAGTTTAGAGCCAGAACAACAAGAAAAGATGATGAAGAAGAAAAAGTTTAAGAATGGTTGTGGGAAAAACAAAAGAAACTCCATGGGTTTGTTTTCTATACTAAATGTGTGTGGGTTAGATTTCGCAAAAAAAAAAACCCAGTAAGCTTCTCTTGGCACAAAGGGAAGCTTGGTGCCGAAAGAAGCTCAACAAAAAGAAAATGAAGGGTTGCAAAAAAAAAAACATGTTGAGCTTCTATTGGTGTCGAGATAAGTTTGGCGAGTTTGTTTTAGGGAAAGTTGAGCTCATAAAGAAAAGAACCATAATAACAATAAAACAAGAAGAGGGAGGGGGAATAAATGTTGCAAAAAAAACTCATTAAACTTTTCTTAGCATTGAGGGAAGGTCGATGGGGTTTTTTTTTTTACAAATACTACGATAGATGATGAAGAGCTTGGTCTTACCTTTTCAAGAAGGTTCTGCCTTCCAGAGTCAAGTGTTGAGAAAGTTGGAGAAAGCTCCAGTTGTGATTCTTCCTTTTGGTTCTCCTCCTCAAAAATGTGTTCGCTTTCTAGGTGCAATGCCACCTCCTCTTCCTTCAATGGAAATTCACTATGATTATAACTTCACAAAGAAGAAGGCAAAACATCATCTACACATTCAAGAAACAAATAATTTCAAGAAATGAGGATGAAAAAGGTGTGAAAGATGTGTGTTACATGACCCATCATATCCATGTGATGTGTGTTTATTTCTCTTTCGAAAATGACCAAATCCTCACCACTCTCCTCTTCTAAAATCATGGACAAAAATTGATTCTTCCTTTTTTGCTTCGAACTTATCTAGTTGTGGCCGTGCCTTCTTCAATGTTGATGAAGCTCCCTCTTGTCGAAACTAGACCTTTGCATCAAGAAGACTTGCAATTTGAATACCTGGAATGAACTACAAGCTTCAAAATATATCAATTGCACACGTTGCCGACATTAATTTTATACTGACCAACTGAAACCCTAAACCTAAAACATATTCAGATTTTCAAAAGTTCTAATATGATTTCATTTATTTTAATATTCGATGGGAATTTTATTTAGATGGAAGTTTTTATTATATGTATATGTTTGACGCATATATCCCATGGTTTGTCATATTAATAAATGTTCCACATGCCAATTGGATTTAGGTTTCACATCTAAAATTTTACACATTTGTTCATGGTCATATAATTTTTTCACTTTTGAAGGAAATCACATGCAATAGGATATGTTGACATATGCATCGAAATTCATTTACATAGCACATGCATATGTATGTATGGTATGTGTCTATTAAAAAACTGCATTTTTCATTTAAATGGCCAAGAGATGGAATACACACATTTGACACCAGTAGATGGCACATCAATATTGTAATCATATATATGCATCATTCATCTACTTGTGGTATGGATATAACAATGTTATTTACAGTTCTTATGATACATATAATACATGTATTTTATATAATACATATGGCCCATATCATCAAATGGGAGCAAATTGTACTTATGGGGCATGTGGGACATTTGTTGCAGATGTTATGTGTGGGACATATGTTACACATGTCCCCTATTTTGAAATGGTTCGCATATCAATGGACCTTCCAAATGAATATAAAGATGTGTTTACAAGTGGGTCCAAAAATAAAATAAGGTTCACTCCAAATGATCAGGATTTTGTTAGATCATGTGCATATGAATAGACATAGCTTTGCATACAAATTGAGATGTATACCACATTAGTAAATAAAGAAACCTCTCTACAAGATGAATCTCAAACATTAGAATGGAATTTTCAAATATATGTCCCACCTATCTACCTATTCCCTTACACATGATTTTCAATTTAAAGGGTACAAATTGTAAATGGTTTTCATATTAACAAAGCTAGGATGATAAATGCATGCCACACATATTTATAGAGGATAGATATGGTTCTAAAAATAAGTTGGCCATTAACAAAAGGTTGATACATCTCACAAGTGCACATTGATTGTATAATATCCAGTTATGGCATTTGTTCCATATTTACACATGTGTGGGTATAATAATCAACAATAGTATCTTAGATATTATGGGTTTTGATCTTTATGGAATCAAATAAAAAAAATTTGCATATTTTTTCATGGCCTTAAACAATCTTAGTGGTACAATTTATGTCTGTCATTGTTTTCTTTTTCTTGTTCCCCAATCCATTTTGTACTATATTCCATTCCACATAATTTATATTACCCTAACTACCAAAATTGTGTTCTGTTCTAAATGTCCCTCCAACACCTTCTCCAATATTTTCTCCAATATTTTTTTTTATCCTAGGCATTTTTATTTTGGTACAATTGTCTTTCTAGAAATGCACCTTTATATTATGGTTGTTAATATTTAATGAATCAAATATAAATCAAACCCCATCTTTTTTTCTTGGCCTCAAGTTGCCAATTGATATCTATACAATATATATTTATATTATTTATTATTGTTTTGCTTGATTTGCCACAATAAAACATAATCCTAGCGCTTGATAGTTTCTAATTTTGCATGGAGGACTTAGAAACTATTGGCAATGGGTTAGCAGTGACTTTTTCATTATTGTTTGCTGTATTCTTTGGCTTCAATGACCTATCCCTAGTAGCTTTTCCTAGGATTCGTCTACACTGCACCAATCATTGTTGATCTAACAAGCTTTGCATGGCTTAACTCATTTGCTCTTTTCCTTTTGTTTAAATGTTCTTGTCCACCTATTTTTATAAACATTCTACACCATTTTCCATTACAATTAAGGACAATCAATATGTTTTATGTTTAACAATTTGCTTCCACATTTTTGTGCTGGCAAAATATTCCTTTTGTTTTCATATGGCCTATTAGGATCAAATCCATGCCATTATGGTTTCCCACATCTTAATAAACTGCTTTCCACATTAATTTCCAGTTTTTCTTTTGTGTTTTGTACCCATTATGCTTATGCATTTCAAATATTTTTGGCAAGGTAGTTGAAATTATTTGTTGCACTTTGAATGTTTTTAATAGCCACATATATACATTTTTTTGACTTTCATAATTTGCAACACATTCCATGAAAAGACATATTCATTGGATACAATAACCTTCCTTGGTTTAGTATTTCAAGGCTGACCTTGTCATTAGAAATACCCACCCACGAAGTTTTCACTCTCATTTTTTAATGTGTGGTTTAATTCCTTGTTTTGGCTTGTGCCATCTCATATTTGTTGTTGCTCATTGCATCCTCTTAACTGTTCGAGTTCGTGTGCTATGTTTGAATTGTATTCTGTTGTTTTCGTTCTTGTTCCTTTATTTTGCTTTTAGTTTTTTGAGTTATATTGTTATGTTCCTCGAAATATGGCAACATTTCATGTTGATGGCCATTCGGACCTCACCATCATGGTGGATGAATTAAGGACGACATCTGTCTCTGAACATTATTTGTGCGCTATGTTTGCTTTTCAACCAGGTTCTTTACATATATCCAAGGACATCTTGTATGATTCTAATAACTTGGTTTCAAGTTCATTATACCAAATTCCTACCACCTCCCCTCAAGGCCGCTAGTGGGTTGTTGGTTGTGGCCAGTATCACATTGTTGGCGATAGTTTGAGTCACAACTTTCAAGATGCCATTTTCACACTGGGAACTGCATATTTTGTTATCAAGATTGTGAAAGAAAAACTCAAATTTCTTGACATTCTCCCTTAATGTTCAGATGTTCTTGCATCTTCTATTTTCATTGAATTGTTTGATTCCTCCTAAGGTGACGACTTGACACCCAATGGTTTTTCGATGAAATTGCTGATTGCAAGTTTTTAATGTTTTGCCTTGTAGTTACCATAACCTTGTAGCCCTACAAGTAGTATTGAGTATGTTTTCTCTTGCCTGCATGTTATGGTGCTACAAGGACATACCTTCAATGAGTTGTGAAATTTGGATTATAATAAAATACCTCTTCAAAAAGTTCATTTTTGCCAACTGCTTTTGATGCAGATGTCTTTTTGAATTACCATTTATGCTTTTGATTATGCATAGGCCTTCACAAATGCAATGCATGGATAGAAAGGATGATGGCCATGTTTGGTGCAAGGTGATCACAACCAATATCAAGAATAGTTTTGGCCTTAACTTCAAAAAAGCTCGTTGCTTGAGTCACTTATAATGTCTACATGACAACTATGAGAACTTTGTGTGCACTAGTTTTCGCATGAAATCTTTTGGTGCAATGAATGCACACATGTTCCAGTCGTGGGTCAGATGCACTGTTTCCATTTGCTTCTTCCTTTGCATGCAAATTTTGTCATTTTCTTCCCGTATGTGTGGTGGATTGTCCTAAACAAATTTATTATGTTGTGCATAGACTACCATCAATCATTAGAGCGACTATTCATTTCAAGGTCCACAAGCATCCTATGGTAGATGGCAAGTGTAGGGAGTCTGTGAAAAAGATTAGAAGGTTGATTACACACTTAATGCGAAGATATCTACGATTTTGCTAAGTGTTAACAAGACCTTCTTCGCTATGCATTTGTTTGATGATAGTGGTGATGGCATTATGGAGCTTTTGAATGGCAAACAATTGGAGTAGATTTAAGACAAGTTCTCAAAACTAAGTTCGCCCAACATTCGTAACCTGGTTCCTACTTTTAAACATCATGCAGGTTGTGGCTATATTGATAACCTTATTGAATTGAAATCTAAGAGTCATTGTGATTACATCTAGGAGTGCTACTTCCCAGGTCATGTTGCAGGAAAAAATGTTTTCATTTTCAAGATGTCGATAAATGGCATGGGGAATGGAACAAGGTTCATCATGTGAATGTAACCTATAAAGGATTTGTAGAACATTTTAATCATGTTTGATCATGTGAAGCATGTTGTTGGCTTTATAACTATGGCTTGTCATGTGTACAATCTTGGTTATTATAAAGTGATAACCATTGCAATTTGTGACATATAGTATGAAGACACCAAAATTCAACATATCATGTGGACAAAGCTTAGTGAGACAATGTTGAAGCAAGGGTTTCCAAAACCGAATTTCAAGGGATTCATGACTAATAGCGCACGAGCCAATTGGAATGCTATCAGAATTGTTATGGTTCTAGGGACCCTTTTATTAAGATGGTTGATAAAAAACACATTCGTTTATTCCATTGGACTCAATTGCTTGATAGGCACACCAAAAAATTGATCAAAATTGAGTTATAAGATCAACACAACGATAGATGCCACCAATGCAAAAATGCAAAATCCTTGTGGAGGCTAACGATTTCTATGCTACAATTTGTTGTTGGTGGCTATAATTAAGGGCTACTTTGGAAGCATGTGTCCACGAGCTTGCAAATTGGCTTAACTTTTGACATTTTTGTGTCAAACAATGGGGAGGTTTCATGGTCCATGTGAGCATTTCACCTACGAACTTCCTATGATCCCTTTTCTCATTAATTTATTCAAAATTGGAATTCCATTTGCACTTGAATTCCATCTACACTCCACTTCCATCTATGCTTCCATTTTTGTTGTGACATTTCAAATTTGTTAATCTTTCCTTTCCTTTCTTTTATAGACGTTTAGTGATGAAGAGTGGCTTGACATGCCCACTTGTAATCTAGCTGAAACTATGCATAATATCTAGATGTAATAGTTGGGAAAATGTAACATTTGTCTATACACAACGACGTTTATCGACTACATTTGTGCTTTCAAACAATTTACATTATATATATAATATTTGCAAGGTGGTCCATTTGGTCATGGTACTGATAGGAATGAATTGTTGTTGAAGAGGGCTTAAAGGTTGAGTGATCTTGCTAGACTTGTTGCAACAATGACAAATTACACATGCAGATCGTCCTTCACAAATTGACTATCGCACCTCAAGGGAAAAGAGGTTTTTGGGTCTTTCAAGCAACTTGCTAATTGTCCTTTTGGCACTGACAATGATTCCCATTGTCTTAATTGTGTGAATTTTTCTCATTTGTGAATAACCATTCTTGCTGCTAAATCCAATATTGTGGACGATGTACACATGCAACAATTGCCCTCTAGTTCCAATAAGTTGCTACCTTTGGTATCTCAAGGTGGCTTGGAGTTGAAGGAAATTATTTGTGTTGACGACTAATGGTGTATTGAACATTGCCCACCCAATTTTGGAATTCAATGTTTTCCACTGTGGAAAACCATGGTGTTCAAATGTAAAGCAAGGATCAACCTTTGTAAATTTGTAAGTGGAACTCCTGCTCCATGTTACTCAAGTTTTTGGGTACAATATCATAGCGAATCATTTAAGCACAATAAACATTGGTTTTGTCCAAATGACTTGAGTCGTTGGATTGATGGAACATTGTAAAAATTTGTAATTGTTAGGCCTATAGTTCCAACTGTATGGCCAATCCAAGAAGGTACTAACTTAACTCAAAATGAGTTAACAACTTTAGAAGAAGCAAGGTTTTCCTTTGATTACCTTTGTAAAAGCAATGCTCAAAGTTTATTTGGCTTCCAATCTTCTTATTCAAGCAATTCCCATGTGCTTGCTTAGTGAGTTGCCCTAGTCTTGTGAGGCCCTTTGATGCAAGTTGTTTGCTTGTAACTCATGGTGGTAAGAAGGTGAGATGACCTTTAGTTTTCAAATTAACACAACAACACACTAGCAATTGGGGGGTTGACATCTTGTTTTTCCAGTGCATTGTTTTCCTCGCTGTTGATGTCCCTTCGCCTAGGTATGGACGAATTTACAGCATTCTTTTAGATGATAAGTGATACGATGTGATTATTGGAAGTTTCCCTGGATGTTCATGTGTTTATTTTGTGACAATGTTGGTAGGTTCTTTAAGTGGCCTTGGGACATATGTGCAATGTAAACATGTGTATCATGTCTTGTAGTCAATTATGTTCTGTGGGCTCACGAAAGACTTCATTCACTATTGCATGTGGAATTGGGATGAAGTTTAACATTTGTTACAACGTTCTAAAGTCTTAGGACTCTAGTGATAATACATCATAATTGTATATGTATCAAATCAATTGTGATTTTCTCATTCATGAAACTTGTAATAAATTTTTTGATAGTCATAATGTGTTTCCTTGTATATTGTCTCTTTGTGTATAATATCATATTACCCTTACCATTTCACAAATATTTTTTAACCATGAAGTTTCCACCCATTTTTGTAGTTTTTAAAATCAAATATTTTTTTGACCCTTAAACATTTTGAATATTGGTTGCACCAAGGATTATGAAATGCATTTTTTAATTTTCTTTTATTTTCAAACCCTCACATGAGGTCACATTCGAGAGCTTTATTTGCCAAGCCCCTGTTCAAAGTCAATAAAACTTTGTTGATTCCAAAAAATACTTTGGTGATGTGGCAAAATATTTGATGACATGTCGTGGAATATTTTGTCATGTCACTTTGAAATTTGCCGTGTGGAAAAAATATATACCAAAAATATTCCATGACATGGCACAAAATATTTTCAAAGATTCTTTTTTGCTCAAGTGATCTTGCTCATTTGTTCACCTACTAACCTCGTTGGGATTGTTTACACATTCGGATTTGATAAAAGGAGTTGTTTAGCACACCAATTTGGAAATGAGGGCCAAAAAATATTTATTCGCATATCGTATGATTCACAGAACATTTATGTATTTGGTTAGAGAATTGGAACCTTTTGTCAAATCTAGGGCTATTATGTTTGTTAGAGCAACATTAGAACTTAGAAAAGTTATTGGGTTGTGTTATATCAATTTACACATGGGGTTAATGCAAACATCATTGTTGATAGATTCAATGTTGGAGCTTTTACAATGCGTAAGTATGTTGATATTGTTGTTGATTTTTTAATTTTTAGGGATAAGTTCTTTAATTGATATATTTTTATACCTCATGGTCCACATTTATTTAGGATTATGCATGGATTTTTTTCATGCATGTGGCTTACCCAATGTTTGTGGTGCTATTGATGGGTCCCATATTTTGCTTTCCCAAAAGTCAAATAAATGGGTTACTATAGTATTTGCAGATTATTATTGTAGACAAAAAAATTGTAATTTGATTGTTTTGTAAGCAATTTGTGACATGGACAAATCGTTTTGGAATGTTTATTGCTTGGTTCTTGGCATAACAATAGATGGGGGCCAATTTAATGTGTCATCTATTTATCAACAACTTCGAACATGATCAATTTTAAGAGAGCCGATTGTGGTGGTTGAAGGTTTTAAAATAAAACTTTATTTATTTGGAGATGTAGGTTATGCAAGTTGAAATTACCTTTTGTGTAATTTCAAGCTAGTTAATGGAAATTTGGATAAAATCATGTTCGACCAACAAATAAATGTTGGTAGAGTTAGCATTGAGAATGCTTTTGGGATTCTTAAAAATAGGTGGAGGATCTTGCATTGCATCAATGCACATGTTGATCAAGCTCCTAGAATTTTAATGGCTTGTTGTGTCTTTTCACAATTATTGTCAATTGAAGGATTACCACCACCCCCAAGAGGTCTTCAAAAAGATCCACTTTGTTGTGCAAGGCGGCAAGTGCTTCTTTTTCATGAAAGTCAAGTCACCTCACAACATGGAGAAGAAGTGCACATTGCATTTTTCACAAATTGGATGATTATCTACACCAACCCCATTTGATGTTCTTCATGAGCATTTTGGAAATATAGGTGCATCAGATCTAAGATTTTATTATATTGGTTTGAAATTTGGAACACAAGTGCATAATGAGTTTTAATAACTAATGCAATTTGCAAAATTGAAAAATATTGAAAGATAAAATGTTATTCAATTGTGTTTTTAGATGACTAAATTAATTTTTTAAAAAAAATTAACGTATTGTTTCTTTACACAAAATCACATAGTGTTAGATATTTGAATCATTTAGAAACATGTAAAATGTCTCCAAACATTTCGGGAATTGCTAATTGAGTTGCTTAAGCTTGTGCATGAGATTCTAACTCAAGCTTTCAACTTTCAAGCTTAAATTCCATTTGCTTGATAACTAGTTTCTCATTGGATTCTATAAGCAAAGTTGTATTCTTTCCCTAGATTCTAGTTTGTGTCTTTCAACATTAATAAAGCCTTTTGCAAATTTGTTTGTGGCTTTCACCAAGTAATTGGCATTTCCAATCAATGTTCGTCTGCGAGATGCTATTTTGTCAGGAACCTTGGGCAATTTGCAAGAAACACCCTTTGGGGTAAAAGGAGAAGTATTTGTACCTTCCTCTAATTTATTAACAAAAGTTTTAGGAAGTGGCACATCTCTTACCTCCTAATCATTTGAAGGTGTAGGTGTGAATGCTTGAATGATTGGAATTTCATGTTCATCCTTTTCAGTAATTTGTATAGTGCCTTGATCAACCCCTCCAAGTGCACCAGTTCCTTTGGTGGAACCTCCATAATAATTGTCATTTGTGTAAACCATGACCATGTTGATCCACTACCTCCAATTTGTTCTTTCAACAAAGTTTTTTGATGTTGGTATTCACTTTACATCTTTTCAATTTTGTTCTTGATTTGTTTTTCTTTTCGATGACATTGATTCGGCAATTAATGATGGTATTCAGTGCGAATGTGTGTCCAATGTTTGAATGACAAACAAGATTTGTCAAGATGCCTTCACTCCTCTTCATATAAGTCAAGGATGTTAGCAAAAGCAATAGCACTCCATTTCCCTCCAACATTTGTTTCATCATCCATTGTTTTGTCTTTCTTATGACACCATTTGACAATTGGTAATTGCAGCAATGGAGGTGCGACAACCATGGATGATGAAGATCCTACTAGCACTACAGGAGCTACAATAGTTATCATCTCATTTTCTATTATAAAACAAGTCCACATATGTGGCCTTCCATCATCCATGATTCTACAAAAAAAATTCATATGCAAAACAGAAATAAAAATTGATAAAAAATACATTCAATACATACAAAGACAAAATCAAGAAAGCTGAAATTAAAAATCACTTAAAAATCAACCATAATGTATACACATACACAAAGGTTATCAATCAAAAGAATAAATCCAAAAATTGATTAAAAACCCTAACCCTAATACATAATTTTTATATTAGGGTTACACTTATATATTACATTTTACATTGTACAAAGACAAATTCAAGAAAGCTAAAGCAAATACTCACTTCAAAAAAATCATAATATATCCAGATACACAACAATTATAAATAAAAAAAGCGAAACCCAAAACTTGATGAAAATAATTTAAATATCAAATACATACCAATGTAAGAAGTGTTGCTGAAGTTCCAAGTGCTGTAAAAAAAAAGAGTTTCTAGACTGTGAGAAAAGTCTCAAATACTGTCCTAGACAGTTAGTAAATTTTTTTACTGTGGTAAAATTTTATAATAATGTAATTTTACCCTTATTATTGTACTTTTTTTTACCTGGGTCGCAGCTGGAGCAGTGGCTGCAGCCTAGACTGTTAGCTACCTCCATGCCCAAAGGTGTCAGCGGTGGGCAAAATGGGAGGTTGCTGCCAAAGCCCCCCAATTGCCCCTTTAAGCTGTGCATGTGCCCAGCCTTCTAACTGTGGCTTGCCAAATAGTTGCGCATTGTCCCCTCTTTTTAACTTCAAGCCACAAGGTGACCATTGCCTTCTCTCTTCACCAGTTGCGTCCATAGTTCTGTACAATTAGGATGAGCTGCCACAGGGGAGATTCTGTGGACAGAAGTTCAGCCAATGTGCGGGTCATTGTATTTGCCAAGAAAAACGTCTGTCAAAGCATTTTGGTTGTGTAATATATCTCTGGTTTGGGGCTGTCATTGGGATGAGCAGAATGGAAAAGTGCAATACCTATCTGCAGTGCTTGATACCAGAACTTGCAAGGAAGCAGAAGTTACTACTAGATCTGATCTGAGCATGGACAAGACCCTTGTTCTCATGGTCACAACTAACTGCACTCAAAGGGAATGAAACTCTTCAATTCATCTTTATTTGGCAATGCTCAGTTTCTATCCAGTCTCTTTAAGGAACCATTTTATCACTGCTGCATTCAGGGGAAAGAACTCACAAGACATCGCTAGCATGCCAATGTTGACCAGATGATGTGTTCCTCTATTGTGCAAGGGAACAGTTGTCAGGGGTCTACATCCTCCCGCCCAGTGACCAGACAGAATTATTTTTTCTTGTCAGCAAATGCCTTTCTTGCCACATTTAACTATGTTGAGACTCTTGTTGCATAAGCACTCTCAGCTTTCTGGAGTCTGCAAAGCTTGTCTGCAAAGTGTGGAGACTCCACAGGACTGTCACACTTTCAAAAGTCCAGGTTGTCATGAGAAAGACAATCTTTGATCTCATACACAGCTGGAATGAAGCAATCTAATCTTATAATTTTATATCTGAAGAAAATGAGTATCTGAACTCTCTCCAGCACAGGGTACCTGAACATTAGCCTACTTCTGTTGTGTAATTAATCCCTTGTATGACATGCCTAATATAAGCCAAGCATCTTCTGTTTGCCTCTTCAATTTCGCTCAACCTGCCCTGTTGCCACACCTGTCCCATCTTTGTTTGATAGCCTCAGCCTTTGTGCAGCATCCCAGTCTCCCCCTTGTCATACATTGACTACTAAGAGATTGCACTTGATATGTATAGTCAAAAGGGCAACTACTAGAATTTATACAACCACAACCACTTTACACAAATCCTCTGTTAAAAATAAATTTTTTTCCAGTAACCTAAGTCAATAAGACAATATCAGTAATGACAGGAATTGTCGTGGACATTGGATTATAATCCATTCAACAATAATGATATCATGAACTGCTATTCATTCCTTATGCTGATGCAAATAGAACTAGCATCTGAAAAGACACAGGAACTCCCAATCTCAATGCAAAACCTTACAAACTAATACTTGATTTGAAACACATGCAGAATTTCAGGCATGTTCCCCCTCTTTCACCATAAGAGGCCGTATTGTCAATAGAAGTGGAGACATACCCCAGAGAGCCTTGTCATGGTTTGAAAACATGATGTGTGACTCAGACTATGCCCACTACTCCAATGCATGACTTTGAACAGTGCGTACAGAAAGTCTTGGAAATCCTCCATTCCTACTAGAGACAACACATATATAAGAGGATATGACAATTAGGAAGAAACTATAAGTGAAAAACTATGTAGGAGTGCACAAATTGATGTAATCAGATGCAACACACCATGTCATATCTCACCTGGGCTTTCTTTACTGCAATGCCTTGCGAAGATGATTGGTTTCACCTAGCAGAGCCTGCCACAACCTCAAAGTGTTACACAATATGCTTTCATCTCAGACCTTGTTTGCAGAATGGATCATTGAGCATTCAGGGTTTATGTCTTGATCTTGAGAATCCTTCTTGATGGTATAGGATTGTGAACTGACTTCTTGTGGGACCCTAATTTGCTGACATGTTACAGAGCACCTGTGAAGACACAGGCATATCCATGACAGTATTCTGTACCAAAGCCCTTTGGTGTTGTGATAGGAATAGGATTGAAGGGGGGCACAACATGTCCATTGATTTTAGTATCCCAAGACAACTCCACCTTGATGTACACAAACCATCTCAAGCACAGACATTATAATAAGGTGGAAAGTATAAAGAACACACCTTGACTGTGGAATCTAAGAAAGCTGTGATTCCAGTGCTCTCCCTTGTAGTACTTTTGTGGCATGTCAGAGGGGCATCAAAAAGAGCAACAGACAGTTTTTTTGATACCTGCCCAGCCTCAAAGTAAATATAGGCAGGTGATTCTGGATCCACATGCATGCCAGTGATTGAAACCCAAAAAATCCACTGTTTTGCCTGAATGCCTGTCAGGCTCTTTACTGCTCCTGATGCAAGTTCTCCTGTTATGGTCTTCTCATAAAACACCTGCTGAAAAATGAACATAAAAATCCTCGAAGCAGGGTTAGCAGGAACCGACACAATACTCTTGGCAAAGAGTCACTCTTCTACTGATTCTCAAGGTCTCTTATTGCAAATCCTAGTACCTCAAACTTCCTCCAACTGACTATCTGAGGTTCTGCAACAACTACAGACGACTCTCTTTGTTCAACTAGTTATCCGTAGGAGATCTCGTTTACTGACTCATCGGAGAACCAAGAATACACAGAAATACCATTCCGACTTGAAGACGCACCCGATTATAGTCCAATTCGAAAGTTTTGTCTGCTTTTAAGCCAGAAACCCTAACCTAAACGAAAGTCTTACGCTCTGAAAGCTTAACATTCTCTTCACTGGGATCGAGATTCTGTGATCGGTATCGCAGGACGCCACCGAAACAGAAATTTCTAGACGAGAGGAACAGTTTGGCGGGAGCAAAGCCAAACCAAAGATCTCAGGATTTCAGTCCTTATTCCTTCCTTGAACAATACCACACTTCTAAAGCTCGCAACTTTCAAAAAATAAAGAAGGTCCCGGCTTCAAAACACACACCAGAGTACACATACGAGCAGACTAAGCACCCGAGATCGACAAGAAGAAAACTAGAGAGAAAAATTGCAGGCTGCCGTGTGGCCCTCGGAATAAAAAGGGATCGGCTCAAAACAGAATGAGATCAATTCGTAGGAACAAGGAAAAGGCAACAGACCTGTTCCTGAAACTTCGCATAGCACGGATCCGCAAGCTCCAAGGTGAACTTGCCGTTTTCTGACAGGTGGTAGTCGACTATGGATTGAGGAACCAGGCCGATGGGCAGACCGTGTTTCCTTAGAGCGTCGTAAATAGCGTTAATATCAGGAACAGCAGCAGAAGCTGCTCCGAGCAGCAGAAGGAGCGCCAGAACGAGAGCAGACACGGCAGTGGCCATCGTCACGGATCCCCACCTCTCTAGCACTCGATGCAAATGCAATGCATTTGTTTTCGGATCAAGCGCCTCTCGCAGATATTCTGAATCTTATGGAAATTGGGGACTCCCTCAGCTCGCACCTCAGGGTCACTTGTTTTTCTAATGCCCTGGTCCTAGGGCTTTCCTGTGCACGTTAAGGTCGGAGGTGGCAGATTATATCATTTTCTTGACCACATTATATGACATAATCTTCGTACACTCGTAATAATGGCTAGAATGTGTTAGTTGAACATGAATTTTTCTTTGAAGTCGTTGAATGTGCCACCCCGGACTATAATGTCATGGTTTCAATGGTCCATTATGTTGGGTGTGTGGACTAGCTCACCCTAAGGGACTCACCTAATGGCTTGCCCAACATAATGTGCAGGGCTTGACCATTCCATGGTACATAATATTATGGGGATGATGCATACAGTCGTAATGGTGACTGGAATGTGTCAGTTGAACATGAATTTCTCTTTGAAATCGTTGAATCTGCCTCGGACTCCAGACCATAATGTCATGGAATGGCCTCAGGGGGCCCCTATATTCCGGGGGCCACGGAATGGGAACACAAAATGTGCAATACAGAAGACACAAAAAGGGCCAAGTGAACCAGCACCCACCAGTGCACCAACGTGGATAGGATTCTCTTTCCCTGTGTCATCCCAGGTTGACTTTTTTTGTTTGCCCTTTCTCAGCCCTGATCTCAGTTTTTTTTGCAACTCTATTTTCTCCCCGCCCCCCACCTGGTTTCATTTTATTTTATTTATTTTTGCTTTTGAAACTTTTCCCACCCACCTACTACCCCCCACTGTCCCCCACCGACCTACTCACCTATATATTTAAATTAAAAGTAGATTTTCCCCATCTACCTACTCACCTATAAATTTAAAATGTGCTACTCTCGTCCCTACCCACCCACCTACCCAACCCCATCTGTTTTTCTACTTATCAACATTTTAAGTAGGTACCTATCAAACCCCACCTACATGGTTACACCTACCTACCTAGTTGGCACACCAATAGACCCCCAACACGCGAAAACAATGAAGAAAGAGTAAAATGAAGGTATTGCATGGAACTTGGTCTTGTTCATTGAAGCAAAATTATTAAGGGCAAGATTAAAGGAATTGTCACCCCCCTTGTGTAAGGGTATTGTAAATAGACATTGGTTGTAAACATGATGTTTTTATGTGTTTTCAAAGTATTGGAAAATCTTTGAAAATCTAGAATATGTGAAAGCCCCAAATGAGGGTATTACAGGTTCTACTTCGGGAATGTTTTCCATGATGGGGGGTATTGCAAAGCTAACACATTTAATGCATGTTGTACATGATCAAAAAATGGGGCATAAATAAAACAATTTGTTTTGCTTGTTTTAATGGTGTATTTAAGTAATGTGGATTAGATTTAGTAATTAATTATGTTATTTAACGTTAGGGTTTTAAAATTTGGGTTATGGAGACAACAAACATTTATGATTTTTTGCACCTTTTAAGCCTAATTAAAATTAGACCCAATATGAATTTTGGGGGAGATTTGGTATTTGCACATATATGCCACAATATTTTTTTTTCTTTTTCTCTTAAAAGAGTGGAGAAAGGCTTATAAGCAAATACCAAACCAAGATGTAAGAGACATACCATGGCTTTTATTGATTTTTTTTTGCATTTAATTTTTTCAAATTAGGGTTTAATTTGTGGTTTTAATGATATTTTATTTAATTTGTGTTTGTTTGGCTTCAATAATTATTATGTGTATTTATTTTTTTAGGGTCATGTGTAGTTGTTTGTTTATAATTATCATAGTTCATGGCATCCACCATTGAAACTATTTAAGGTTTAGTGTTTATTTTTTTAATAACATTCATGTTGATCTATCCATGGATGTGTTTTCATGTAAGGCCAAAACCTCATTGAGCATCAGTGCCATCGCCCTTGAACATCAACAATATAATATTTTTTCTTAATAAACTCCTTTTTTTTTGTTTTTGTTTTTACTTAGGGTATTTTGTTCCCCCTTGCATATGGATGGTCATGGAAGTATCAATTGCATGTGGGTATTACACATCTAAATTGAAAGCCCTACACATATTCAATTGATTGTCTCCAGGAGGATAAGGATTTTTTTTTTGGGTGTAAGTTTAGATAACCATAAAATAGTCACGTGATTTTTTTTTTCCATTTGTAAACTATTGCTTGTTTATGGGTTGCGGTAAGGTTCATTTGTAAGGTTAAGGGTTTTATTGACTAGGGTTTAATGGCTTTGTTGATTAGGGTTATTATGATTTGTAAACTTGTGAGAGTATTCCATGGGTTTTCATAAGTTGGGGACTCCTACTATAGGGTTATTCCTTTGGTAATTTAAAGCATGGGGTAAACTCCATTGTCCCAATCCATTGAGATTCAAAACTTAGCAAAGCCACTTTTCTCAAATGTGGACTTGGTGTGGAAAAATGGGTTTAGGCATGGAAATGAAAACAAGGTGGCAATTGAAACTGCATACATCCCCCATGCTCGTGTCTTTGATTTTTTGTAGGGTGAACAAGGGGATATGCAAACTATGATTGAATGGAACATTTCCAAAAATTTGTCCCTTCAAGAAGATGTAAAAAAACTAATGATATAAAATCACCTCAAACATACTTGATATGGTTTCAAAACCTATAAACCTTTTCCATTGGTCATTTTTGCAAGTTCCAAGGTTAATCACTCTTGCATGTTTTGATTTGATTCAATGGAAATTATGTTTTGTAGGTATGAATGTGGTTATGGGCTAGAAGACCACTGTGAAGACCTCAACCCCATGAGGTCAATCAAATGCGGTTGTTTGGTCCACTTTTCCATCAAAAGGTTTTACACATGGCCAGATGTGCTGGAAATCATTTTTTACCATTAGACTCACACTTGGGCCAATGAAGATCTTACTCATAGTGCATGTGACCCAAGGTCCACATCACAAATGTTAGTGCTCCACACATGTTTCACAAGTTAAAGGAGTTTATATGGACCCAATTAAGGTTAGGGTACATCGTGAAACAAATTTATGATAAACACAAAGAAATTTGGTGGGAATGGGTGAATGCATGTGACTTAAGATGATTTCCAATGATTCCAAGATATTGCCTATTTCGACCAGAAGCACAAGAGGGGCACTTGGCGCTTGCACAAAAACCTGGCACTTTCCATTCAGTCATGGGTTTGTGTTCATCCTAATGATGTTTTTTATTTCTAGAATGCAAGTGAAGTGAATGGGATTTAGGTCCCTTTCACCATAGGGATATAAACACGTACATAACTTCGAGCCATGCTCCAATTTGGTCACAATGGTCTTGTTTATATGGATGCCATGTTTGGCACCACTGATGTGAAATATCACCTATTCACATTGATGGCATTTGATTTTCATCACACATGGGTGTTAGTTGTTTAGGTTATCACGAATCGGTAAACATGTGAAAACTTGGTGGAGTGGTTGAATGCTTTGTGAGCAAAGTTTCTTTTGCATACGCCACATTGGAAACCATCATGTTCCATTGTGGATGATGCCCCATACGAACTCCGAACATTGCAGTAGGTTGTACATTGATTTTTTATTTATTTTTGGTTGCATTGTTTTGTGTTTTGGTACTATGTTAACATGGGGATTCCATAACATATTTATTGTTCATGGTAAGCACATTGATGTTGGGTGTACCATGGTAAGATTGTGTGGGGTTGAGATCTTGCCCCAATTTTTCTTTACACATGGCATTTGTTGAAAGCATGGTGCTTATGCTCCATGGAGAAAATCAAGGATTTAAAGGTGAGGCGTGCAATATTTGATCACCTCCACATGGTGATGTTCATGTCCATCAATCCAAATGAAACTATTGATGATTTCAAGGCATGTGGGAGGGAGATGATGATGGAGAGTTTTGATAATTTACAACTTGGTGTTAATTGGACAAGATACTTTTGGGTTTATTATTGCCAATTTGGTAAGTAAAGGGTCCCCTTTCCAAATATGGCATGTTTTAAAAACTTTTTGTTATGGATGCATTACAAGTTGCATGTTCACTTTTCACACATTCAAATTACATCATGGGTTGAAAATGTGTTGTGCATGTCCATGTAAAGCTTTGGATGGTGGGGCTTTGTTGGGTGCCACACTTGAATTAAAACACACAAGCTAACATAGAGTCTTATCATGAGGTTTTGAAACGTTGGTTCTTTCTTGAGACCAAGGGTTTGAGGGGGCACTGCATCGACTATTTAGTGTGGAGGCTAACCACAATAGTGGCATGACATTATGTGCACCAAGCTGAAATGAAGAGGCAAGGGTTCATAAAAAACAAGGTCATGGCACGACGTGGTGGCAAGTGTTGACAAAACTAGTTGGATTCCACACAACGATGTGATCTCACTTACCTTTGAAGGGGATGATGGTGACAATGTCTGGCAGGTGTGAAACCAACACCATCCTAGTATTACTTACAAGATTTGTGCCCTTTTCTTAGAATAGGCAAGTTGCACTTGCAAATGGGCATTGTGAGGCAACTTTTGCAAACATCAAATTATTATTCTATTGACTTGTACTGACCTCTCAATGGAGAATATCATTGAATATTATGCCACGTATTATGGAACTCACCATGGTGGTTTGAAATGCATGTTTGTTGACTTGACATAGTTACGATTGGATGATGGTGCGTTTGATGATGAGGACTATAACCAAGATTCGGTTAATGAGGTCAACATTGTTGACATTAGGGGGTTTACGACCATGGATGAAGATAATTGTTTTGATAATGTTGATGTGTTGGAAGGTTCATTCACACCCATGGATCAAACCTTAACTTGCTTGCATGAAACATTGGTCAAGATCACCATGGAGTGTATTGTGGGTGTAAGCATCAAATTGTGCAACCATGCAACATCACTTCTTCAAGGAGTTGCATCAAACATTCACCACCTTCGTTTGGCCCAAGTTAATGAATCCATGCACCCAGAAATGGTATTTTGCCGAATGGATGATGGCTTTGGGAACTCCATCAACTGGATGAAAAATTTGCATGAAACAATGATGGAGCATTTAGAGACCTGTAAAAAGAGGACTAGGGAATAAATAAAGGTTTGCCACTTGTATCCATATTCAGACTTAATATGTGTGTGACTCAATTTTCATTTATACTTAACCCTTTACACCTTTCACCAAATCAAATTAAATTATGCACAATTTGCATTGGAAAAGAAACTCCAACACATGCGTTAAAATAATATCCAAATGATTTGGTAACCAATATGTATCAATGAATAACTGTTAATCACAACTAAATGCGATTAATATAGAAATATAAAATTCCAAGTAATGCACAAAACAATGAAAATTTCTTGCTTGTAAAAATCAAATTCAATTGCAATACCCCATGCTATGTAATCCAAAAATGTGTAAAAACCTTTTTTGGGTATTCAAGAAATGCTTTGGGGCCAATGAACTATCGTTGGACACTATGAAGGGTATTGCATAACCAAACCAAAACTTAAATGGATAGCAATACCCACATTGGGGCATTTTGTAAAACACCATGTGCTTATTCATTTTGGCCTATGGCCCTATAAAGACATTGCTCATGAACTGAAGGATGGAATGAAGTTACATTACCCCTTTTAAGGTATCTTGAAAATGCCTTGGGGTTAATCACTTATATTTTAACAATTAGCAAGGTATTACATAACCCTACCAAAAACTTAGAGGGAAATCGATACCCTAATTGGCGTATTCTATAAAACACCATGGGTTAAATCATTTTTCGCTTAAGTTATTAGAGGGGTATTGCTCATGGCCAGAAGGATGGAATTAAATTGCAATACCCTTATTCAGTATCCCATAAATGTTTTGGGGTCAATCATATATCTTTCTACACTAAGTGTGGTATTGCATAACCTTACCAAAACTTGGAGGGAAATCAATACCCTAATTTGGCGTATTCTATAAGACACCATGGGCTAAATCATTTTCTGCCAAAGTTATCAAAGGGGTATTGCTCATGGCTAAAAGGATAAACTTAAATTGCAATACCTTTATCATTCATGGTTAAAAAGATGGAGTGAAGTTGCATTACCCTTCTCAAGGCATCCTGAAAATGCCTTGCGGTTAATCATATATATTTTGACAATTGGCAGGGTATTGCATAACCTTACCAAAAACCTAGAGGGAAATCAATACCTTAATTGGGGTATTCTGTAGAACACCATGGGCTAAATCATTTTTTGCTTAAACTATTGGAGGGGTATTACTCATGGTTAAAAGGATGGAATTAAATTGCAATACTTTTATCTAGTATCTTAAAAATGCTTTTGGGTCAAATATTACATATTTTTCTACATTATGTGGGGTATTGCATAAACGTACCAAAACCTATAGGTAAAACCACATGGGTTGAATCATTTTTGCTTAGTTCATGAAAGGGGTATTACTCATGTCCAGAAAATTTCAATTACCTTGTAATACCCCACTCAGGGTATCCCAAAATGCCATACATATTGATTCAAATAAACGAGGGTAAGGCAAAGTTGGACACATTGATGGTAGAAGGTTATGGAAAAGCTTGAAAAAAATTATAGAAATTAAAAGTAAGATTTATTGCTGAATGTTAGAATTCAAGTTTTGTGGAAAATCAAAATAAATAAAAGTTCTTTATTTAATAAGATTTGAATGATCTTTCTAAAATAAATAAATTATAGTATATGATCTTCTACTTTTTTAAATTGTTCACATAATAATAAAAAATGATATCTCTTCCATATATTAATCTTATGTATGATTGAAAATTTTTTAATTATTTTTTGACATATAATGAATAATTTTTCACTTAAAATAGATTGTGACCAATATTTACACCAATATTTAAACCTAAAATATGATAAAAAATCATTAATAATATATATATAATAATAATAATTAAATTAAATATATATTTAATATAATGTCTTTCCATTGTTATGTATAGTGCAATCTTTTAATGATGTTTCATATTTTTTTTTAAATATAAAAATATATCCAAAAGATAATTTATTAATGATGTATATTTAATCAATGCATGTAATCAAATATTTATTATATGTAAATTGAAATTTAGGGAATAACATAGATGACAATAATTCATTAATGGACCAATGCAAATTGATTGATATATGTAAATGAAGGTATTGCAAATTAGCCACATGAATGGTATAAGAAAAATATTGCACATGCATTGTGTAATTTTGGGCACAAGTAATACCCCTCCAATAACTTGGACCAAAATAATTCAATCCATAGTGTTTACAAATTACCTTCATGAAGCTATTACATTCCTTTTAGGTTTTGTTTAGGCAATGCAATACCCCTTTAAGAGCACATGGTGTTTGCAAAAAACCCTAAATAGGGTATTTTTTTTTTTCTAGGTTTTGATATGGCTATGCAATATTCCTCCAGGATTATTTATATATGTTATGGAACCAAAGGAATTTTAATATGCCCTAATAGGATATTGCATGTGCATTGAGTAATTTTGGACACAAGCAATACCCCTCCAATAGCTTAAACTAAAATAATTCAATCCATGTTGTTTATAGAATACTTTCATCAAGGTATTACTTTCCTTTTAAGTTTGAACTTATTAGTTTTTGGGTTAAAGATTTTTTTTTGATTTGAATGCAAGATTAAAATCATTTTTTTGATAATTTCATCAAATATACATATAAGAATATGTGAAATTTTATTTCTAACTATTAACACAAGATGTTATAAAATGAAAGTAAAATGCTTTAAATAAAAAAACATGGGTGACATGTGTTACAAAAATGTGCAAAAAATGATCAAGTCCAAAACAACTCCACCCTAAAATGGGGAACATATCATAATGGTAAATATGTGGTTACTTCAAAGATAAATTGCTACCTTAAATCCTGAAGACCAAAACAACACCTTAATCAAAACTAGGATAAGCTACAGGCTATCTATATCATTAATGGAGGGGGATGGGATCTCATTGACCTTCCTGTGCCATGTTGATGCAACCTTTGCATCATGGGCGTGTTGTCGTGTAAATATTTGCAATTGATGAATGTTGTGTCCATAGCATCAACCATAAACACCTCCCTAATGGTGCATGGAACCCTAAAATAAACAACATAATATAATAAATATTGCATATGAATTCTAAAACCTGGAATTCAAACTAAATTAAGTATGACATTACTAAAAACTTATCGACCATGAATCATTTTTGAATCATGGTATTGCATAAGGAGTCCAATTTCCTTATGTTGCATTATCCTATTTGATGTAGACTTTTAATCATGCTCCATCCAAGTGCCTTTGAGTGCCTTTGCATACCTAGTTTGAGTCACTTGAATCATAATTGCAAGGTCTTCATTGTGTTTTAGCTTGGTTTACACGTTGAGAAGGATGGCCCCCACACCCCATGTAATCATGCTAAGAAGCCAAAAAAATGTGACTAAATGCTAGCTTCACAAATGCAAGCTTAAACACCTCAGGTGTGTATTGCAAATCAACTTGGAACATATCCCACTCTAGGAGTGCATGCCTCCTAGTCCTAGCAATAGCTTTTTGTTCATTGTGACAAAACCAAGCCAAAAGGTTGTTCAAGACCCGCGCATTCATTGCCATATGATCTTGAACCTTTGGGCCCTACTCCCGAATAGATGGGTGTCTAGGCTTGCTTGATTCCATGGTAACATCGTGATGTGCCCGCAAATGCCACACCAAATTGTACTTGGCCATATAGGATGCATCGCACCCATCAATGTTGCAAGCAAATTTGGGCCCATCCTTTGCCCAATGCACACCTTCTATGGCAACCAGGGGAAGGGCAACCACATCTTAAACCAAAAAAACAAAAACATAAAACCTAATGTGAAAATTAATATTCTGGATGAAGGTTATGCCCAACACGATGAAGGTATTACATAGATAGATAGAAGATTATAACACACAATGAGGGTATTACATAGAAATATAAAATAACAAAAACACAAGATGAGGGTATTGTTAAACTTTAGTGTTGAAATTTGCATAAAAAGAAGTAAACCCTAAAAATAACAATATCACTTAGAAAGCCTAAAGGTATTGCCTACAAACTTAGACAAAAAAAATTGCCTGATCCACCTTTTCACATGGAGAAGGAAGGTGGGTGTTGCAACCCCACTTTGGGGCTAAGTGTGAGAATGCAACTCACACTCCCAAAAGTGGGAAAGTGGAGTCCTCCGGGACTCCCAAAAATTCAGAAAAACGCAGAAGACGATTTGAAGGGTCAAATCTCCTTGCCTTGGTGTGTTCTTTATATCAATGGAACGCTCTTGAAGCGTAGATGTCCAAAATGGCCTCGTATTGCCCATTTGGACATTTGCAGCCCACGTTATGGGCAAAAGAAGGGCCGGGAGTCAAATTGCTAGTTTGACTCCCGACCACTAAAAGTCGGGAATCGACCTCTTCCCGACGTCGCCTCAAGGAATGCAACACGGCGTTGAAAAGCTCTCGACAAGAGCTACAACTTTGGTTCAAAGCTTGTCCCGATCCGAGTTCGGGGCGAGGAGCTATGGTCGTCCAAAGTCCCGAGACTCCAACCCAGGACAGTTTCGGGACTCCAACTTGGGAGTCCCGGGAAAAAGAACCATTTGGATGTAGCCTTGGCGGAAAGCTGCAGAGTATATTATATCGGGGAAGGTGGTGGCTTCCCCCGAGTTCGGGCCGTGGTGAGTCAAGTAGTCCAAGTTGCCCGTGGCTTGTCCCAACACCCAAGGGTGTTCCCAAATGCTAACTAACCCTCTTGTGGTTGGTTTGGATGCAGATTCAAGCTTGATCTTCTAGTCCATCTTCCTAGTTTAATCCCGAGACTTCTAGCACGCCCTTCTACCCCTCTTTAGTGCTGGAAGTCGGGAGCGCCCCTCAAGTCCCAACTTTCCGCAACTCAACATAATTGGACCCTCAAGTGGGTTCAACTCGGGACTTGGGAGTGCGTCAGTGGGGCAGCCAAAGGTTTAAACACCATAATTAAGGAAGGTATCACAATCACAAATTTGACAAAAAGAAACCCCACCCATCCTTTCAAGTAGAGAGGATGGGTGGGGCAATTAATTATAATAAGGTACAATATGTCACCTCCACCAATTTGAGCATGAAGTTTAACATCCTCATTTGCATTTTCTTGCCCAGGAGCTACAATTTGTTGGTCCTTTATCATGTCAATAGTTTTTTACAACTCAACTTCAATTTTACTAACATTTGTGGTAGCGGATGTTTCCCCAACCTCAACATTAGCTTGCATTCCTTCCTCGATATTCCCATTTGGAGCCAATGTAATCGCATATTCCACTTGTTATCCAATCACCCCAACCTTTACATCTTTTTCTTTCATGACATCTCCAATGCCACTTACAAACTCAGCTCGGGTTTGTTAACCTCTTGCACCATGCCTTGCTTTCATTTGATTGTGCATTTAACAAAAAGACCAAAATTCCCAAAACAAAATGAGGACAATAGCTAATTAATTTCTAACTTTCTTACTAGCACTTGAAAACAAAAGAAATATTTAATTCAACTGCATAATATTAGTAGCTACACAATAGCAACAACAACTAAAAAGAACACCACTCCTTGAACTTAGGAGTTCAAAAAAAATTACTAGGTCACTTCTTTGCAAGAACTAGCAAAGAAAAAAAAGAACTTAGGTGTCATTGTGGTCACTTTATGTAGTGGGAAAGAAAAAACAATTAGGAAAATGAGCGTGACATTTGTCACGGTGGTTTTAGAGCTTACAACAAAAAAAAAAAACCAAGACAACAAGTGCAACTTGTCGTCTTGGTCTTATAGACAATAAGAAAAACGATGATGACAAGCGCAACTTGTCGTTGTAGTTTCAAAGTATGCGACACAAAAAAATCACCTGGATGACGAGCATAATTTGTCATTTTGGTCTTACAAGCTTACATTATAAAAAAAACCACCATGATAAGCACAACATTTGTCGTCATGGTTTCAAAGCTTGCAACACACAAAAAAATTAGGATGATGAACTGGGCTTGTCATCCTAGTTTACAAGCTGTGGTAATTAAAAAAAACCATGACAATGAATGTGGTTCATCATCATGGTTTCAGAGCCTACAACACAAGACAAATGCCAGGACAACAAGCATAGCTTTTCATCCTAGTTTTATAGGTTGCGCAATAAAAAAAACCATGAAAATCAAGTGCGACGTTCATCATTATGGTTTCAAAGCTTACAACACACATAAAAATTAATATGTCATCTTGGTTTACAGGTTGCACAATAAAAAAACCAAGATGATGAGCATGGCGTTCATTGTTGTGGTTTTAAGGCTTGCAACACAAAAGAAAAAACTAGGATGATGAGTTATGTTCGTCGTCCTAGTTTTACAAATAGTGCAATGAGCACAGGTCATCGTTTTAGTCTTACAAGTTGTGGAAAAAAAACCATGACAATGAATGCGACACTTGTTGTCATGGTTTTAGAGCTTGTAAAACAAAAAAACTAGGATAACGCTTGTCGTCCTAGTCTTACAAGTTACATAATAAAAAAACCATGATGATGAACACAACTTGTTGTCATGGTTTGGAGCCTACAACACAAAAGAAAAACACCAGGACAATAAATGCAACTTGTTGTTCTAGTCTTGCAGGCTGTGTAATAAAAAAGAAAACCATGACAACGAACATGATGCTTGTCGTCGTGGTTTCAAAGCTTGCAACACAAGAACAAAACTAAGATGATGAGTGCAACTCATGGTGTTGGTCTGATAGGTTGCACAATGAAAGAAAAAACCATGACGGTGAGCGTGACATTTGTTGTCATGGTTTTAGAGCTTGGAACACAAAAAATAAATTAGGAAAATAATTTGCGTTCATCATCCTGGTTTTACATGTTACGCAATAAAAAATAAAACCAACCATAACGATGAGCAAGAAGGTCATTGTCGTGGTTTTAGAGCTTGCAACATTAAGAAACAACTAGGCAATGGGCTATAGCTCGTTGTGCAACTTGTCATCTTGGTTTTGAAAAAAAAAAAAAAAAAGGAAAAAAAAACACTTACCTTGAAAGCTCCGCTCCTCTTGATGATATGCAAGCTCCCATTGTTGGAGCTGCTCCCTCTTTGTGCTTCAAGCTCCACAAGGTCCACAAGTTCCTCCCTTCAAGCTTCGAAGGAGCAAACCGTAAACCCAACTAGTCAAGGTGGTTCTGAAGCTCTGGCCATGGAGCAGAGTGAAAATGGGTGGTGGGGTAGCTAGGGGGAGGTAGATGGGTTGGGTGGTGGAAGGGAGGTAGGTTGGAGGAGTAGGTAGGAGTTCCCAGAAAAAAATTGGGTTCAAGGACGGTGGGACACAAAAAAGAAAAAAGAAAAAAGGAAAAAGAAAAAAGGGAAGCCTGGGAGAAAAAACAGTGAGAGCGAGGAAAAAAAAACAGCATGAGAAAAAAAAGGGCCCAGGAAAAAAAAAACTACTGACCAAGTAAACTGACCCCTAGGGGACAGTTTCATCCCATCCATGAAATCCCAGAACGGGATTTTTTGGATGGTGCACTGGTGGGTGCTGGGTCACTCAGGCCCACAAAAGCGGGCTTCGTCTCTTGTCTTTCGTGACTCGCAAGCTCCTTGTGAACCAAGGAGGCGCGATAGATACTACTCATTAGGTACATGGCCGCGTGTGGTTCGCTTTGCTCGCGCTTCTCCGTATCCAACAACATCCTGTTGCTGCGTCTCGGGGAGTTCGCACGACTGCCACTTGTGATGCGCTTGCGCCAATCTCATGCAGAAAAGTTGAGGGACGAGAGAGAATTTTGGAGTAGGCTTTTTTGTGTCAGAAATCATCTCTATTCTCCCACAAGTACCGTGGCAGCAGATGTTGCAGCAGCACCTTCTCACGATGGTGATGATGGTGTATCATTGCCAAACGGGAAGTCTACCGATTCTTTGAGTTCGATTCCTGCTTTCAAAGTGTTTTTGGAAATTTTTCTAGGTGTGATTGTGATAAGCGGGGACGCGGGATTCCGGTTCGGTAATGGCTTCCGCTTACTGACGAACAGCAGTAGTTTCTCTGGAACTTTGGCGTTGCCTCTTACCTCATCTGCGTGTCTTGAGCGATTGAGCCATGGGGAAGCATTTGCGGGGGATAATAGTAATTTCGGCCGAAATTGTGTGAAAGGGCCTTTGCAAACAGTGAAGGTTATAGGTTATGGGAAGATGGCAGCGGATGAGGGCGAGAGGAGCTCTGCGGTGTCGGATGCCGGGCCAATAGCTTCTTCAGGGGAAGAGGAGGCCGCAAACTTCTTGGAACCACCGCGCCGGTTTGCAGTTCTGACGGCGGGGCATGCAGCAGACTATACAACGAAGACCTACGGGGGCTACGGTCCCATGTTTGTGAAGATGCTGCGGGAACCAGACGAAATTTGGGACGAGATCCTTGTTGTGGAGGGCCAATTTCCCAGCGAGGAAGAGCTTGACAAGTATGAAGGCTTTGTGATCACAGGAAGTCGCCACGATGCACACGGCCATGAAGAGTGGATCCAGAAACTGTGCTCCTTGCTTCAAAAGCTTCATGAGAGGCGTCGGAAATTGCTTGGTGTCTGCTTTGGTCATCAGGTACATATGCCAGCCGCCAAAATCCTTTTGTCAACAACCATACACATGCTTTTGTAAGAGGAACATTCCTGCATGGCAGTGCGGTGCACAATCTGCTCGTTGCTTCAGAGAATGAGAAAAAAATGTGAACTGAATCGTCATTGTGCTTCAGATATATCTTTCATTGGAGACTAGCCTTCTTGTCAAAGATACAATTTCTTTGTTGCTTCAAGAATGAGTGAAGAGAGAGAGAGTGGAACAATTGAACTCTATTGTGAAGTCAAATGGTGGTTTGCTTAAGAAACTATCAGCTCCAGGAGCTCTCTTCATCTGGATAGCCCTGGATGAGAACTGCAAACATTGAAGTAACTGTATTGGAAATCAACAAGATTGCTCAAATGATATGATGCAAAGTTGTTGCCCCTTCCTCTTGATCTGAATTTGCTGCTACCACAAGAGAGCAGTCCATGAGATCTTATTATAATCATTTGAGTGTGGAGTTGGTGCCCTTGTATTTTAGGTTTTGAGTCGTGCATTGGGAGGGAAGACTGGTAGAGCACCTGCTGGTTGGGAAGTGGGGCTCCGGGATATCACTCCCACTCCTGCTCTTCTTGCTAAATCCTATGGTGTTGGATTACCACCCAAAATTAAAATCCTGGAAGTTCACCAAGACCAGGTATGTTAAGACCCTTGTAACCTTTGAAAGACGGGGAAATGTTTTCACTTTAGTGGTTTAACAAAAGGTTTCAAAAGTGTTATATCATTCCTGGTGATATTGCACAAACCACTTGTAGGTTTGATAATTGTGTTTTCATATGGCACTGGGTGTCAAGGGAAGCATGTAAATGTGTAACATTGATATCTAGATAGAATTCTTTGGCTGGCCATAGCTTTTGTAAAATCATTCTTGGTACATTGTTTGTGTTTGGGTTTGCATTTGATAGCACTTTTAATTGTCATTTTTGTCTTTGTTTGACTGAAACTGACACAACATCTGTTTGGTTATTTTATAATGTTTTTCTGGAGTTTCTCCCTGCAATCAGTGGTGTATTTTAAGGATGTGTTCTGGGTGCATGCAGGAGGCCCTGATCACAACCCTTAATGTATTAGGTCTCTCTAGTGTCTTTTCTTAGATACTTTGTTGTATAAGTGCAAGCTTGTCACTTCACCAAGCTTGATGCGATTGTTTAGTCTTTTGATTGGTAGACCTCTTGAATTGCTAGCCAATGTCATGACCAAGTCTTCCCATTGCTCTGGAAATTAGATAGACTCTGGAAGCAATTTTTTGCATAATTGTTTTCACTAAATTTGAGCACATTATTATGTACTTCCACTGTTGGGAGCTTATGAAGTTAGTGTGGAGTAACAGCAGCTAGTCATTGCCCTCTATGATCAATGTGATGGTCTGATTCTTTGTGGGGGACATCATGAGGTTATGACCACATTCATTCTTGTCATGTTTCTTCTGGTTAATTTGGAAGTGAGGCAACATTTCTTTGTTTACCTTCATGGTTTTTTAGTTCCTCTCTGCAAACACATTGATATTGTTTGTGTTGGGTACTTGTCAAAACACTCCCATGTGCTCTATCCTTCTCTCTCTGTCCCTGTAGAAACATGAATCTAATAGTCGCTTATGGGGAACATTATTACAGGTTTTGGAGATGCCCCCCGGAGCAGAGTTACTGGCATCATCAGAGCGAACAGGCATTGAAATGTATTCAGTGGGGGAACATGCATTGGCCATCCAAGGTCATCCTGAGTTTTTTGATGATGTCGTCCTGGATCTCTTGAATAATCGTCTAAGTGAAATGATGAAGGTAAACACGCAACACTTCGTATATCAATCACTCTCTTTCTATACATGGTTGGTAGTACCTTGGAAAAATATGAATGACAATCTCATGAACATAAGTCAAGTAATTGTGGTGCTAATATGCAAGGGAATTATGAGGTTTGTAGAGAAGTCTCATGATGTACCTGTGTGCATGTCTGTCTTGTCCACTTGCTCTCTCATGTTCTGTTTGAGGATGCCTTCTAATCAAATTTCTCTCAACAGGAGGATGATATCAAAGAGGCAAAGGCATCACTAAGTGCTGCACGTGCAGATCAAAATGTGTGGCAGAAACTTTGCAAGGATTTCTTGAAAGGGCAGCAACAGTCTCAGTCTTGATGTTTGTCTCTGCCAGCATAAATTGTTGGGAGGCTTATTTATCATCCAGTATTCAACATCTCTCAGTCCGGCTGTATATAATTTGACCTATTATTGATCCTACAAGAAAAAATGGATGTATGTAAAAGAACAAGGATGTCTATCTGCACACATTGGTAGAGGTGGGGGTGCAAGGGATCTTGAAATTGCCCTGCACTCTCCAATTTAGTGTAAGAGGAGGGACTGTGGAATTCAGTCCTTAAGACTTGTTCTGCATTTGCCAGAACCTTTTGAAGAATTTCAACAATTTGGTTGTTGAAATTGTAGTTTGCAGTGAAACATCTTTCACTGCATACAGGTGCTTGATCCAATGGTAGTACAAGTGTATTTTTTGTCACTTGAAAATGCATTGACAATGTTGTTCTCAACATGATGCCTTCACCTCTCAACACATTTTGGTGTCCCTAAACTTTCATAGTTGAGGTTTGAAACCCATCTAAAGCAAATCTTTCAAACTGTCATGTCATATAGGCTGGTGGCCCACAGGTCTACACCAGTGTTGGGTGGGTACCTGCTGCTTTGGTCGGTGAGAACTGTCAGTTCTGGTTTTGGTTAGTAAGAACCCAGCTGGAATCAGGTCTGATTTTCAGAACCAAAATCAGAACCAGATTTGAAAAAAAAGAGAACCAGACTGGAATTGGATTCGATTTTCAGAATGGGAACCAGAATTTATCTTTTGAAGAATTGCAACTGGAACTGGATTCCTGGTTCCATTTATGTGTGGAATTGGAACCACGACAGTTCTAATTTATTTTTTAGAACCAGAACTGGATGTTCTTCATGAAAGTAAAAAACTGCCCAACGCTGATAAAGGCTACATTTCTGGTTTGGTCTTGAGCTTGTAAACTGTGATTGTACAGTTTCATCATCCTTCACTAGACTCACTTGAAAGTGCCCACACTGGTGTAGGCTACATCTCCTGTTTGGTTTTGAGCTTGTAAACTGTGCTTGTACAGTTTCATCATCCTTCACTAGACTCACTTGAAAGTGCCCAACACTGGTGTAGCCTACATCTCCTGTTTGGTTTTGAGCTTGTAAACTGTGATTGTACAGTTTCATCATCCCTCACGAGACTCACTTTTCACCCCAATTAACTTGGCACCTTATCCCAAGAACTTGAAATTTGTGGGTCACCTCCCATGGAAACCTCATATAAGGATTCCAATTTTATTACCAGAGAAAAGTAGAACTATGTAGATTAAATCTGCATCCCTTATCTGTATTGTTCATGACCACACAACTGGGTTATGCACATGAATCATTCACCTAGGTCATTGGTGAAGGGCTTAGATCCTCTGGAATCTCATATTAAGTGTGGGGTACCTAAATCCCCAAGGCCCTGCATTTTGGGAATTGCCCTTTACCCATCATAAAGCATGAGGTAAACAATATCATGAACTGATTATAATTATCACGCATAGATCATGCAGTCTAGGAGGTTGAGTGTTCTTAGTTCTTACACCATCTCAAGATTGCAAGGGATCTTACACTTTTAGAAGAATGGCCATGCTTGGTGTTAACTCTAGTGTTAAGGTAGTGCTAAGGATGTCAAAATCAGCCACCAGTCCACACCTAAAATATTATTTAACATTAAATCTTAGAGGGCATATGACATGGCATCAATATTATGTTAGTAACCATTGTTATCTAACATTAAATCTTTGAAAAAAGTGAGATTTAAAAGTCAAAGATGGATGTTACTAAAATTTCAAAAAGCGACAAATTAACTCAATGTTTAGTAGGCATAGTTGTTCATACTTATGTTTCTTTCCCTCTTGAAAAAGAAGAGAGAGGAAAAATTATTTTTTAAGTGTGAACTAGATTGCAAATTTCAAAATCATAACCCAATTGTAGTTACTAATTAGTATAATGTGTGGACATGTTGAAATAATGTTTAAGAAGTTGATTACTTGTAATTCTAGAAATTGTGGTATTGTGAATTGTGACACTTTGATTGGTGTTAGGATGATGTTATTTGCAAGCCCTAAACACCAAGTGTGACTATGCCTTAAACATATGAAGGCATAATTTTTCTCCCACTCTTGAAGAGTCAATAAAAGATCCCTCTTCTTCTCTAGGAGGGATATTCATAATATAACATGCTTTGCAAATACGTTAAGAGATTTTTTTGAATGCTTTAAAATGTTATCATGTGCCATATGTAAGCCATGCCTGATAAGCCCAAATCAATATGCATAATGACTTGTATCCAACACATTCCATGATGGTTTTCATGGATTTACATAATGGTCATTTGAATTTTGTAAAATGGTCTTTGTACTTTCTCAAGTTGGGTTTGGTAAACCCATAAGACCCTTCCATTGTGCCTTGTAAGGGGATTAAAAAAAAAGCAAAAAGCTCACATTAAAACCATTGTGTATAGGGTAAGGCTCCCAAGCAAGGGCATTATGGTTGTAAGCTCCTTGAAGAGTGTTAATGTATCCAATGTTTTCTTTTGGAATTTTTGTTTACAGTCAAAGTCACAATCATCCCTATGAAGATTTTGCTAAATCTAGTTGTATAAACCATATATTAAGTACAAATCCTTAATCATTTTTTCATATTTTAGTCCACACATTGAAAACCAAATATAGAAATTTGGTGGTGATTCTACTTTCTACTTTATCATTTTTGGCAATTGAAAACCTCCAAAATCATTTCTAAAAACGTCGAATTTTTAATTTTTAATTTCTTTTTTTGGCAAAATTTCATTCATAAAAAAAATGGCTAGTTGGCCATGAAGTGTGGGGAGTGTACAACCATCCATATATGAAGGAAGGTAGTTTGTTTGTTTTGTTTGTCACATTGAAATCTCCCATGGTTCTTCTTGTTGCTTTTACTATCATTGGAAATCCTTGTATCAATAAGGGTTGCACTGAGTTGGTTTCATAATGTTTTGACATATGATGAAAAAGTTGTTGAATATCCAGCAAAATTTTCATTAAAAATTAATTTAAATAAAAAAAATTATAATGGAATTTGGGCATGTTGTTGGTATTGTTGAAAAACCTTTATTGAGCAGGATATAATGAAGGTGATTGGGTGAAATGATACAATGTGCCAAGGACATCAAGGTCAAAATTTGATGTGTGGCATTCATGTGTTGGTCTATTGTTTCAAAATTTGTTTTTGCCATACCCAATTTACAATTGTGTGTTACATATAAATATTTTTTGATTATATCTTGATCCTCTTCAATTTTGAGAAGGAAAGGTGCACATTTAATATAGGAAAAAGATATTTGAAAATAAAAGATTATTCAAAAGTAGAGGTTGAATTTTTTTTTAACATGTAAAGGACTTTTGAAACATCATCAATTTGAATTAAACTTTGATCATTGAAACTTTGCAATGAATGGAGCATACTCTAAAAAAATTTATATCTACAAGTAGAGTTTGATTGCTTTAAACATGCAAAAAACTTTTGAAACATCGTCAATTTGAATTGAATTTTGATCACTCAAACTTTGCAATTAATGGAGTGTATTCTTCAAAAAAGGACAATTTAAATTATTGTGCTCCCTTTGTGATTAAAATAAAAAATTTAAATTGTAGTTTTAAACAATGTCCACACCCTTTAGTGGCATCTTTATTGTGTTTGCACCCAAATTGAAATTTTTAAACCTAAGGTGTAAGAGATATTGAATTTTGAGTAGTTTTTTTTATTGGAGATTCAATTAAATTACAAAAATAAATAAATTGGAAGGAAAAATTAGTTGAGTAACTAGCTCACACTTGGGCAAACAACACATGTTACACTAGTAATACATGAAATGAGAAGCTTCATCTGAGTCATAAGAACTTGTTGAAACTAGTAAAAATAGTAAAATTTAGCTATCAAGGGGCCTTATAGCTACACTACCTTGCAAACACAAGTACTATCGCACCTTCATTGACATTGGTCAAAATTGAACAAAAATTTGTCACATAATTGTTTTAAGGGATAAATGCAAACCAAGGAATTAATTTTTACATTGAAAGTGTCTTTGGTTAGGAATGGTAGAATTGGTGGGTTATTTTGAGGGTATTGCAAGTTAAATGGGTGAAAGTATGATTGGGTGGTAACATTAAGAACCACAAAAAAATGGTTTAGGAATTAAATTTAATCAAACCTTTTCCTTTAAATAGTGTAGATGATTTTTTTCTCATGTTTGTTTATTGTATGCCAAAGTATATGGTTTTAAGTTTTTATTGGAATAAAAATAGTTGAGAATCACTACAAATTTGTATTCTTAATTTTTGTGGCCCTTTTAGGAGTCACAAACATGAACTTTGAAAATTCACAACTAAATTATTCTTATTCAATTAATTACCCAATAAAAATTAAATATAGAATACCACCTGAAGTACCATTGAAAATTATGTACATTAAAAACAACCCCCCAAAATATGTATAAAAAATGTTCCTAACCAAACAATTCAAGAAAAATAACTAGCACTACTTTCTTAAATTTTTTTGGTTAGGAAGTGATTGGGAACATGATTTTTTAAAAAATTTCATTAAAATTTCAAAATATTTATAACCTAGTTAATGTATTTACCAAAAAAAATAATGAAAGCCCTTTTTTAAGTGTTTCCTATATTTTCTTAAACTTTGATGGGTCTAGTAATATGAAATGTGATGTTCCTTGTGGTACCACCAAATCATATTTTCACTTATTGGAACCTAAAACTTAAAAGAAAATTTGGAATTAAAGTTGAAATTGAAACTCACTAGGTTTCAAGGTTCAAGTTTGGAGGATTGGATTTTTTCTTTTTAATAAAGGACTAGACCCACCACTAACCCTACCTGTTTGTAAAAACCAAGTTCATGGTATTTTCACATACATAGGTTTTTGAATTTAAATGTCTAGTTTTTTCCTCATTGGAATTATTCTTTCACACCATTGAATTTTTTTCCTTCTTTCAACCCCATTTGAGTTGATATTTTCATTTTGTACCTTCATGAAATTTTACATATCCTTGCTTAAATTTTTCCTTTTTTCTTTTTTTCTTTCCTTTTCCTTGCAAAATACACATCAAAGACTTCATATGTTGTTTCATATTTTCTAATATAACCATTATTACTTTTTATTTTGTTAGTTTACTTAGTAACTTTAAGATCCAAATCAAATCCTAGGCACCTACTTGTAAAAGAAAATGATATACTTGGGTATTGGCATGTTTATGTAAAACAATTGGGTAAAAACAAGATTAAATGATCCACTTTAAAACATAATCACTGTTTCATATTGACATTTCTATATTGTAAAAAAAGGGTACTTAAGTTAATGTTGAAATTTTTGAATGAGCTTGTAAAATTTGAAATGAATTAGTGAGCTTGGAGTAACAACAAACACATTTTAGACAATGTAATCGATCTTTTTCATTCCTTGAAAGACTTAAAAAAGGTCTTGAAATGATTTGAAAAATGACATTTTTTGAGAAATGTTTTATACACACCTTCACATTATCGTATAATGTAACATAATTTTGGGTCATAAGAGTTCAAATAATTTAAAAGTTGATTTGTAAATCATTATTGAAAGCATATTTTGCATAATATTCCAATATTAAGCGATACTAAAAATTTAGTCCTTGTCTTAGATTGGTTCTCATTACTTTTTTTTACCCAACCATAACCTTATGTAGAAGTGTCAATATTTCAAGTTTCAACATTTCAAAACTAGTTCAAGACCTTTATCCAAAGGTTTCATAATTAAAAAAATAAAACAAAATTTAAGTATTGCAAGTTTTTCTTTAAAAAAAATGTTGGACAACATTTGTGTTGACCAATGTTGTGACAATATTTAAATCATAGTTTAAACTTAGTGCTTGAATCTATAAGTATCAAGATTCAAATTTAGAATTTAGATCAAACCTTCGAACCATTTACTTGAAAAATTCATTACAATGATTTAACCTAGGACTACCTTGGGGTTTAGGTAGATAAATTGGGTATCATAAGGTTTTGGTATTTTTTCACCCACCATAGTTTTCTACTCTAAGTTTTTTCATTTAGAGTTTTCAAGATTTCTTTTAGATATTCTTTTGTTGCCATGCCTAAAATGCTAACATTGCCTTCCTCATCTCTTTGAAACTACCACAAAATGTGACAAAACAAATGTCATTTGTTTCAAAACATGTATTTCAATTTGTTGTTATCTTGGTGCAATTTGTGAGAAAATTCAGATGATGAACAACGAAACTAGTTCAAAGACTTAACTGAATAAAATCAACACTTTTATAATTATAACCGTTAAGCCAAACAACACTTTCAAAACACCTTCATCTCTATAATTGATACTTGTCATGTTTGGGGAAAGTGTAAGGAATGTTATTCAAAGATTTTAGAATAATTTAAAAAAATTTCAAAACCTTACCTAAAAGGGTTATCAAAATTAAAAAAAAAAAGATTTATGACCACATGTTCGAATAAAAATAGATACCCACACAATGTATTAGTTTTGACCAATGTTAAACAAGTTTTGTGGGTTTGCAATGTTAAAACTATGGGGGCCTAGGTTTTTGTTCTTGTGACTTGGACCTAAACCAACACCCTTTGGTGGAACCAACATAAGAATTAGATTGTGAAATCAATTAGAACCAGAATTGAAATTTAGAACAGCGAAAAACAATTTTAAAATGGAGGTTGAGGTTCATCATGTAAAAAAATGAACTTTGTTAAAAAATTGGCAAGTATGTTGAACTTTATGGGTAAATGAAATTAGTTTAATTAGTTGTAGAACTTTGTAGGTATACAATCCCCATTTAACGTGTTGTAAAACTCTTCATATGTAGATAATTTCTTTTTTGCTTTCTTTTAAAAAACTTGTCATGGTGTCTTCAAAGTTTAAGTTTTAGACATTGCATGTAAATTTTATTTTTTAAGAGTTTTTCCTTGTGGTCCTAGTCAACACCAGGTCATTTATAATTGAAAGATTCAAAAACTTTAACATTGTAAATATTTTGTTTGAAATTTTGAGCTTTTGTAAAGTCCTAAATTAATTAAATATGTGTTAAAAGATTTCATTCAAAAATTATTTCGTAGGAAAAAATGAAAAAGGATTAAAAAAAGATTCACATTCCTTTTATAAAGTAATTTGTTGACTCCAATTATTGTGTTTTGACTCAAAAGAAATGTAAAATGCAAGAACCTTAAATGTGGATGATTATTGATATGAAAACCTTAAGAGTGGAATAAAGAAAAATAGACCTTTTTGTAAAAGGATTATATGTAGTTTAAGAAGAAATAAATAGTCAGTGAAACAACGGAAGAAATGGAGCACCAAATTGATTAGGGTTGAAGTGGTGGGGGATATGTGGACCAAGTTTACCTACCATTGTATGATATGGCCATTAAAAACAACTTGATTGGGGGCGTGGAATCAGCACTTGCTACAAATTCTAGAACAATGGTAATTCTGTAGGCCATCTTTTAGCTTTTAAGATTAATGATGAATTAACAATCAATTTTGCCAAGTATTTTTTTTCATCAAGCTTGAGAGAGAATGATTTACATGCCAAAATCAACCAATGATGGCATGTTTTTCAAAACTTAATCAGGGCACTTGTATGTGTCATTCATGGAGTCATGGCCACACTAGGGGTCATTGTGGTTTTACAACTGAGCATGGATCTTTGAGAATTTCCATCCATTTATAGGATGGTCAAGTAACAAATGTTTGTGGGAGATGGGTTAGTTGGAGAATGGTGAAATGACAACAAAACAAACATTGCCCCAGGGATACAATAAACATATACGTGCCTTCACAGCAATGTCAAAGCAATAAAATGCATGACATAGTTAAGTGTAAGATTAATCATTATATTTAGTTCACATGAAATGAACCTATTATTTATGTTGATGGTCTTATTATTACATTGTCCCATGAATGATAAATTGTGTTTACCACATACTGAATCAATAATTTTAGGGCCAAAGTTTTGCATTTTTCAACCTAGCAAATATGATTTTGACACATACAAAGGATTTTTATGAAAACCATAGACTGAATTCATTAGATTTTGAAAAAATAATTTCAAATCGTAAGAAGTCTACAACAAGTCCAAGCATGTAGCCAAAATATGAAATGATTTAAAAAATGATTTATTTTCATATTTGGTCTATAGCCAAATTTGGCTAAATTTTTTTATTGATGATTATCAATAAATTGGCTACATCACAAATCAATGAAACAAAAAAAAAAAACCACATACACCTTTCATGTACACAAAAAACCATAGAGATAGCATTAAGGAGGAAATTATTGCAATGTATAACAACTTGTTAAGTTTCATAACACATCAAGAGCATGTTTAACAGGATTCAACCTATTTATCACATCTTAAATAAAATGTGAGATGTTCCACACTCCCACCTATTAACCAATACAATTGAACAATATAAGGTGAACAACCATTCATATGTTACCACTAAAATCTAAACCCATTTTCACACCATTTAAAGGTTGTATGTCATCCAAAGTATAATGTATAGGTGTATGTTAAGGTTTAGGGTTATTTATAGAGTTTTTTTAACCATTGAAATAATGAGTTTTTATGACTTAATCCATATATAGTGTTGGAAAAAAATTATGGTAGATTTTTGTAAACATTTATAAAATAGTGATCTCTAGGGTGGTTTAAACATAAATGGAAAAATTTCTTTGGAACTAATAGATTGTTTTTGCCCAGTTACGCCTTCATCCCAATGCTGGAAAAGAAGAAGAAAATGAATATCTCCACTTTTTAATCCATCACTTTTAGGTCCGTTCAACCTTACACTTAACCCTTCTCAAAGGATCAAGTTTTAGCTAGTGCACATTATATGAGTCATCTGATCAAAATCATTTAATTGGGCAAATGCATGGTAGGGTGGGCCATTTTTGTAATCATAAAGGCCATTTTTAAAAAATGATGTACATTGTAATTATTATATGTTATTTATTATATGTGTTAAAATTTATCAATAGGGACTCATTTTTAGATTATAGATTTGAATATGTACATATGTCACTTGACTTTTACAATTTCAATTGACCCTTGAAATTTGGTGAATTGTTTGGAATAAAAAATAATCTGAAGACTAAAAAATCCTTTAAAAAAGTTGTGTCAGTGTGAAATTTTGCACACAAAAATATGGATGTTGCACACACTTTTAATCAAAATCAAAATTACATATAGTATCAAAAGTAGAAATAAAATTTCGCACTTTTTGAATTCTTGAGTGAAAGCAAGCTATGGTATACACAAAAACTGTCACAACATCCTAGCAAAAAGCCTCTGAAATGGAGCCGTATTTTGTGCTACATGGATTAACCACTTTCCATTGAAGAGCTGCAATTGGGCTGCATAATAATAAGTAATTCATGTGAAGAATATTAAGAACATTTCATATGTAGGGAACTTTTGTCTGGAATTTACATGAACATGTCATGCTCTCATGATTCATATGTGACTAACAGGTCATACATCTATGGAGGCGGTCAATACTTGACCTATATGTAGAGCTTTAAGGTGATTGTGAGCACAGCTAGATGGAATGCATGTAACTAAAACCGCTGGTCCAACGGGGTTAGAACCTGTGCAACAAATCGAATGAAAGCCGCTGGTCCACTTAGGGCAGAATCTGTGATCATAGCAACCTACCAAATGAAAAGAGACCCTAAGAGCTTTTGGTCTGCATTCAGTAATGGGGTGGTCTACCCTAAATTTGAAGTAGGGAAGGGCTCTTGGTCGCCATACCAACTTTGGCTAGTGGCAGATGTGCTTGTGAATGCCAATTGGACACGTATCAGATCGTCTTCTGGTATCGTCTTCTGAAAGACAGAGACAGACGTCGTGGACCATTGCACAAGCCATAGACTAGATGAGGGAAGTCTGATGGTACTGGAGCCCAATTCACATTATTGGTAATGAATTAGCACCTTGGAAAGTGCCTAGTCAGTTTGGAGCTTCTCTCAGACTCTCTCCTCTTGAAGATCACCCAAGGTTCTAGAACTATTTTATTGTAGGCCACGTTATATCTTTGGTCAAATATTCAAAACTTGCTAAATATTGGTGGTTTCAACTGGGTTATGTGGTGAAGAAGCTTCATGTGAATTGGCTCGCTACTCAAATGTGCAGCTGGATTCAATCCTAGCGTTAAAAATATACTAGAAGCTCTCGCTTATTTGCAAGCACCTGATAGGTAAATTTTTATTTGAGCAAGTCGCGGAGTACAACCGACCCTAGTTGGACTGGAAGATTTAGCTTTGAAATGCTCGGAAGTCGAGCCGTGTTGAAGAAGCCATTGGAACCACATATGTAGCCGTCAAAACTGAAGCCCAGGTGCTAATTGAGAATTACTAGCTGGTCAATGGTGGGTTTGAACCGGTCTGCAGTAGTCGAACCGATCGATACATCTCTTCATGCTCAATTGCGATCTGTAGTCATGTTTATATTACTTGGGATCTCTTGATTATATATGTATGTGTCAATTATATATTGATGCCACTCCAGGAGCTGACTTTCAAAAGTGTCACCTGAAGGTCGCCTTCGGTGTTGGAATTAACACACGTTTGATCATAATTTAGGGTTTTCAGGTCAGACCTTGTGACTTTTGGCAGCGAGGCTGTTGCGGAGCCAGCAGCTAGCTAGACGCAAACAGACCAGGCAGGTCGAGTTGCTAAATCATGACAGGAGTCGATTCAATATACAACAGTGCTGCAAATATTTAAAGACCGTTGAGCGTGTGCTCAATTATATCGGATGATGTATGTACGTCCAGCTGGGATAAGTGTCGGACCGGGATAGTATTGATTACGCAGCGACGTGAAGCTGCTGTACTCAGCCCGCACTCAGGGCACTTTCAACTTTGGAAGGTCCTGCAGTTGCTTTCCATTGGCATGGAATTCCGAAGTTGAAGGTGCAGCTAGGGTTCCCTTCCACTATCATTAGATTTCAGCAGATGAAGGTGCAGCTACGGGTGCAGCTTGCCCCGGTGTTGCAAAACTGAAATGCAAATCTGGAAGTCAACAGCTGGAGGTCGAACTTCCAAAGTTGAAGGTGCAGCCTTTCTATGGAAAGATGCCCGCCCTCACTGGCTGATCATGTGCTGCAAGCTGCTGACTTTTCAACAGGGGCGTGCAGCAGCACCCTCGAGTGATCAGTCCGGGCTTTCGATTTCGCTCGCCTCAGAGACGGAGGTGGATAGATAGAGCAATAGATCAAGAAGCTTAAATATATTCAATCGCTACCTGCAAAACCTGTTGAGCAGTAAAACTTGGTAACTCCAAATAGTCTGAATGTTATTTTCTGCAACTGGGTTTGACATGAATTCGGCGGAAGTCGTCGAATTTGATTAGTGGCGACTTCAACAAATCGTTGAATAATTGAAACCCAATGATCAGAAGAGGTGGGTCAGCCAGCTATGACCCCCTCCCTTTTTCGTAACCCGTGTTATGCGCTCAAAAGATGACTTTTGTCGTGACGAAGAACTAGAAGTTCCTCATGATAATCACTATAAAACTCTTTTGAGTTTTGTCTGACTGCAGGCCTGTGTCCTCAGCCTCGGTCAATTCTTACACACGTCTAGATGACCCGGTAGTTGCATGAAGGTCTCTTCCGAGTCCATAGTAATGACTCTCGGCCAATTATACACAATAATTCTGCTCCCCTTGGAACCACGAATTGGGCTAGAAGCTCTATATACCATTCAAGCTGTGGATTTGGATCTCGCCGCACTTGATCATCTCCTCACCTGGCACAAATCACAGCTCCAAGTTCAGAACCCTAGTCCTATCCACCCTGATCTCCTCAGTACTGGACCCCACAGTTGCAGGAACCACAGTTGTTGATAAAGCCCTATGATCGGGGGCGTTTTCCTAATATGGGGCCGAAGATGAGGCAATAGCTTGAGTCCAGCCCCACAGTTGTTGCCATGTGGGATAAAGCCCTAGGGTGGGGTCATTCTCATAATAAGGGGCCAAAGATGAGGCCATAGCTGAGTCCAGCCCTGCATTTTGGGAATGTCCTTGCCCGTGGGCTTTACCTATAGTCCTAAAGCACAAGGCAAAAGTCATCATAAACCTAAACATATGTAAAAAACTAGCAAAAAATTCTTAGCATAGTTGGATCAGGGGACCTTAAAAAAGGTAACAATATCTCTGGTGTGAGGCAAGCGTCTTAAGTATTTAGCAAGGTTCTTACACTTCATAACATTCTTTGCCAGTTCTTTATGCATGTTAATGCCCTCAAATGGGGGTGTAACTAGGATTCGAGTTTGGCTCCACCTTGGGCAGATGCCTCATTCTGATAATATACCTATCTTCAGGCCCTACCTGCCACATACATCACAAGGTGTAGTTGTGGGGACAGCTCTTACACCTACTCCTCAAGAGTGCAAGGTATCTTACAACTATAAAGTAGGTGTAATTCCCCTCCCACTCTTAAGGAGTTGGCATACATGGGATATAAGGTACCCTCCCAATACACTGAGTTCTTTACAAGAGTGAGAAATGGCTTTTGAGTATGAGATTAAAAAAATAGCGTAAGATAAAACGCTAATATGGGGTGGGTATTACCAAACTAAGGGGTCTAGACTCTAGGGTGATAGTCTAGCCAAGTACAGCCTTGCATTTTGTGAATACCCATAGTAAATCATGTGGCATAGGACAGGGGGGTTTTGCTTGACTTACAGTTGCTCCTGAAGAATGGGAGAGATCTTATGCCTACTTAATGCATAAGATCTTTGTCACTCATACCAAATATTACGTGTGAGTGAGCATAAGATCTTAAGATCCTTCCACTCTTAAGGAATAGGTGTGAGTAAGCCTATGATCATAAGATCCTTTTCACTAGTAAGGTGTAGGTGTATGATCTTCTCACTCTTAAGGAATAGGTGTGAGTATGCATAATATCATAAGATCCTTCTCACTGTTAAGATCCGTCATCTTTTCTGAGAGGAATATCCACAGAAAGAAGGTGCCCTCCAAAATCTACACCAAAGATATTTGTCCCCATGCTTAACACTTTCCAGTCAAGGTCTGTTGAGGTGGGCACAGACTACATATGGACAGAGCAGAATTACATATAGTAAAGGACGTTGTGAAGCATCATTTCATCCATCTGTCCCGTCATTCATCCGTCCATTCATTCGGTCATCCATTTGTCTCGTCATGGTCTGTTTACTCTGACGGGGCGGAGAAAGAGTGGAATACAGATGCGATGCGGCAGAGAATAATATATATTAGTGTTGTAAATTTTTATTTTATTTTTTTATTTTGGGGTTTTTGGACTTAGGTACACTCATCCTGTCCCTTTCTCAACAACTGAAAGAGTTGGGTTGGGAT